>Ga0256845_1000004_pt1 | contig 239414 bp, 206 predicted proteins | sample RiftiametaG_FD_189101 | JGI IMG/M metagenome (GOLD analysis project Ga0256845, IMG submission 189101) | Tube worm associated microbial communities from hydrothermal vent at the East Pacific Rise, Pacific Ocean - Riftia | ecosystem: Host-associated > Annelida > Integument > Unclassified ...
GAATTTGTATAACTAATTTAGCTTTTCAAGTATATGTATAGCTATTTTAGTGTTATAAATATATGGTGTATAGTTATTTTAGTCTTTTGTTAAATAATTGTATAGTTAATTCAGGACGTTACAGTTCTTCATCAGAAAGAACAGTATCCTTCGTATTAAACAAACTAGTAAAAAAATGTATGACATCATCATAAAACAAAATTCCTGGTAGGATCAAAAAATAAATTGTAGTAAAAACAAAAAGCATTTTTGAAATTTTGTGATTAGTTTTAAATAAAAAAACACCTAGAACAAGCATCAAAAATGCCGGTATATGTACAATCAAATACATGATAAAAAGATCAAAGTTAGTAATTGTTATATCGCTCATAATGAAATATTTTAAGACACTTTAAACCGCCAATCTTATTTACAAAGGAATATTACCATGCTTTTTCTTAGGTGTATTTACTACTTTATTTTTAAGAATATCAAAAGCTCTAATTAATTTTTTACGCGTTGTATGTGGTTCAATTACTTCATCCACATAGCCATGTCTAGCTGCATTGTATGGGTTAGCAAATAATTCTGCATATTCTGCTTCTTTTTCAATTAATTTAGCTGCTGGATCTTCTGCTTCACTAATTTCTTTTCTAAATATAATTTCAGATGCACCTTTAGCTCCCATTACTGCAATTTCAGCAGTAGGCCATGCAAAGTTCATATCTGCACCAATATGTTTAGAATTCATCACATCATAAGCACCACCATAAGCTTTACGTGTAATTACTGTTATCCTTGGCACAGTAGCTTCACAAAACGCATATAATAATTTTGCTCCATTATTAATAATTCCATTCCATTCTTGATCCGTTCCCGGTAAAAATCCTGGTACATCTTCCAATACTAATAAAGGAATATTAAACGCATCACAAAAACGAACAAATCGCGCTGCTTTATTAGAAGAATGATTATCTAAAACTCCTGCCAAATAAGCTGGTTGATTTGCAATAATTCCAATACTTTTCCCTGCCATTCTAGCAAAACCAACTACAATATTTTGAGCATAATTTTCATGAACTTCATAAAAGCTATCCGTATCTACTAAATTGTTTATAACATCTTTAATATCATAAGGTTGGTTTGGGTTATCTGGTATGATTGAATCTAATTTTAATCTTGTTTCATCTTGCGCTTCATAAGCAACTTGTGGAGCTTGTTCTTCACAGTTTTGAGGAATATAAGATAGAAGTTTCTTTAAATCTTTAATACATTTTAAATCATTCTCAACTGAAAAATGAGTGACACCTGATTTTTCTGAATGAGTAGAAGCACCACCTAGTTCTTCAGCTGTAACTTCTTCATGAGTTACGGTTTTAACAACACTTGGTCCTGTTACAAACATGAATGAAGTATCTTGAACCATGTAAATAAAATCTGTTAAGGCAGGAGAATATACTGCACCACCAGCACAAGGACCCATAATTGCAGATAACTGTGGAATTACTCCTGATGCTTGTGTGTTTCTATAAAAAATATCAGCATAACCACCTAATGATACAACTCCTTCTTGAATCCTTGCTCCACCAGAATCATTTAACCCAATAAATGGAACACCATTTTGTAAAGCTAAATCCATAATTCTACAAATTTTTTGAGCATGTACTTCAGCTAATGAACCACCAAAAACAGTAAAATCTTGTGCAAAAACATAAATTGGCCTTCCATTTACATTTCCATATCCAGTTATTACACCATCTCCTAAAAACTTTTGTTTTTCTAACCCAAAATTAGATGAACGGTGTGTACTGAACATTCCAATTTCTTCAAAAGAACCTTCATCTAATAATAATGAGATTCTCTCTCTTGCTGTTAGTTTTCCTTTTTTATGTTGAGATTCAATTCGTTTTTCGCCTCCACCTTTTAAAGCTTCTTCAATTTTTGAATTTAAAATATCTATTTTTGATGACATATCCTTATAATTTGAACCATAAAGTTACTATTTATTATCCTTTTTTGGTTTTAATTTCAAAAAAATCTAATTCTAATTTGATTTACCTACCTTTGTGCCATCTAAAATAAACAAACTGTGACTTTTAAAGACTTAAACTTAAGCAATCCACTTCAAAACGCATTAGAGGAAGAAGGATATATATACCCAACTCCTATACAAGTTGAAGCCTTACCAATTATTCAATCTGGTAAAGATGTTATTGGTGTAGCACAAACAGGTACTGGTAAAACCTTTGCCTATTTATTACCAATAATTAAAAACTTAAAGTATTCTGAACAAAGACAACCTAGAGTTTTAATTCTTGTACCAACTAGAGAATTAGTTGTTCAAGTAGTTAAGCAGATAGAAATGTTAACTAAATATATCTCATTAAGATGTATTGGCGTGTACGGTGGTACGAACATTAATACACAAAAACAAAAAGTCTATGATGGTGTCGATATTTTAGTAGCTACGCCAGGACGTTTATTAGATTTAACATTAACAGGTAACCTACGTTTTAAATCATTACAACAATTAGTAATTGATGAAGTTGATGAAATGTTGAATTTAGGATTTAGAACCCAATTGACAAATATTTTAGATATTTTACCTGATAGAAGACAGAATTTAATGTTTTCAGCTACATTAACTGAAGATGTTGATAATTTAATTCACTCTTTCTTTAATTCACCAATTAAAATTGAAATTGCGGCAACTGGAACTCCATTAGAACTTATTATTCAAAAAGCATATCACGTTCCTAACTTTTATACTAAAATTAATTTACTAGAACATCTACTACAAGATGATGAAATGTCAAAAGTCTTAATCTTTGTAGATAATAAAAAGTTAGCTGATAGATTAGCTGAATATATTCACACTAAATACGGTGAAGTGACAGGAGTTATTCATTCAAATAAATCTCAAAACTTTAGATTACGTTCTATTGAGAAATTTGATGCAGGTACAAACAGAATACTAATTGCAACTGAATTAATTGCCCGTGGAATTGACATTACTAATGTGACACATGTTATTAACTTTGATACACCAACTATTGCAGAAAACTATATGCACAGAATTGGTAGAACTGGTCGTGCAGATAAAGAGGGAGTGGCTATAACATTCATCAATGAAGTTGAGGAAGAATATCAAGAAATGATTGAAACCTTGATGAATCAGAAGATTCCTATGTTTGACATTCCGGAAGGAGTTGAAATTTCAAATAAATTTACTGATGAAGAGCGTCCAAATTTAATGGATAAGCATTATTTAAAAGTAAATACACATTCATCTAAATCTGGAAGTGGATTACATGAAAAAAAGGCTAAAAATAAAAAAGTAAATCTTGGTGGTTCATACAAACGTACAATTAAAGAAAAGTATAAAAAACCAAAAACAAGAAGTGCAAAAACAAAACGTAACTATTAAATATTAGAATAAAAGGATTATTAACTTAGAGATATATCAAATATTTGATCAATTTCCAAAATTAATAATCCTTCTACAGTTCTATCTGGATGTAGTACTGCAATCCATTTTTTAGCAACTTCATATTCCTCACCTACCGTTAAATAATTAACGTGAGCTTTTATTTGGTAACCCTTAGTACCAGACCAAAATGTAAGTGCCACTTTTGAGTTGTTCAAAATATTTGATTTTGTTTTTTTAAAAAAATAATCAATCAACCATATTTTTTCGTCACTAATTTTTACTGTTGAAACAGGTACAACATTAATTTGATTATCGTATGATGTTGCTAATGCTTTTGAAGTTGCATTGATTAGACTGTCTTTAATTACTTTACTAAAATTCATATTCGTGTTTTTTGTAAAAATAAACAGTAAAATCCAAACCAATTATGATGCATATCATTAACCATAATTTGCTAAACTTAAATAACCAACGCATTCATTATAACAGAGAATATATTCTTAATTGATAATTACCAATAAGCGATTATAATTTAAAACCGACAAGTGTCACATCATCAATTTGGTCATTATCACCACGCCACATGAAGAACTCACTTTTTACTTTTAAATATTGTTCCGCCATAGTAAGAGACTGATTATCAATTAATAATTTTCTTAGTCTCTTTTTAGAATACTTTTTATAATTCGGCCCTCCGAATTGATCAGCAAAACCATCAGAAAATAAATATATTGAATCTGCCATATCCTTATTAATAACATGTTGGGTAAATCGTTTTTTATAAACACATGCACCCACAGGCTGTTTATCACCAACAATAGAATTCAATTCACCATTTTTAATATATACTAGTGGATTATGAGCGCCAGAAAATATAATATCATTACTTGATTCGTCCAAACAGATTAAACTAATATCCATGCCATCATGTACCTTTTTCTCATTTTTAGAGAAGAAAGTTTCCAACTCTTCTGACACTGCATCTAATATCTCACATGGTTCTATTAAATTATCTTCTTTAATTGTTTTACTAAGTAAGTGGTTACAAATCATACTCAAAAAAGCACCAGGTACGCCATGACCAGTACAATCAGATACAGCAAAGTATAATCTACCGTTATGTTTTTCCGTCCAATAAAAGTCTCCTGATACAATATCTTTAGGTTTGAAAAATACAAAATGTTCTTTAAAAGATGAAGAGAAAAATATTGAATCTGGTAAAATAGCATCTTGAATTGTTTTAGCATAATTCAAGCTATCAATAATTTGCTTATTTTTACCTTTTAAATCTATTAAATTCAACTTCCTTTTTTTACTAATATTATACAGTAAAAACAATAATACTGAAATGATTAAAAAAAGCAATACTCCTATAATAATAACCGTTTTTTGAAATGAAATTATACCTGTTTTTTCAGAAATCTCTGAAAACTGAGACTCTATTGTTTCAGAATTTTTATTTAAGTCTATATCTTTTTTAATTAATGAGTCATTCTGTTCATCTATAATTTCGCTAGCATTTTCATACAACTCTTGATTCTGCTTGTTTTCTACTTTTAATTTTAAATGATTTGCTTTTAATTTTAAGTTATCAGCATTAAAAAAATAGATACCATATGGCTTTGACTCCTTCAAAACAACATAATTTACAGCTAAAAGTTTAGATTCAATTTCACTAGCTCTTAACTTTACTCTAGAAGAAAACACAACTAAATCCTCATTTCCTATCTGATTAAGTTGTTTATAGCTAAAGAATAGTACTTTACGTGATTTAATACTTTTATATGCTAACTCTTTATTAATATATGCTAATAGCTTCTTGGTATCGCGATTACTGCCTACTAAAGCAATAGAGAACTTAGTTTTTGAATGCGGACTTGTTCTAGTTTTTCCAGCGGCTTTAAAAATAAAAGTACTTTGATTTCTTTCCAGATCAGTAGTTGATTTTGAAAAAGTGAAATGTGCGTTAATTATAACGACAATGAATACTATTATTTTTAAAATTAAATTCAAATCAATTATTTATTACAAATGTAACTAAAATTCATAAAAAATAATTAGATAAAAAAAAACATCATAATCCAAATTGGATTATGATGTTCAGTATTCATTATATTTTACTTAACCTTCACAACTAGCACATTCTTTCTTTTGCTTAAATTTTTGTGCAGCATTCATACTGTGTTGGTAATACATTGATTTTACTCCTAATCTCCAAGCAGTAATATAAATATCATTTAATTCTTTTACTGGCATATCTGGATGTACCATTACATTAATAGACTGACCTTGATCAATATGATTTTGTCTATTTGCAGCTTGGTATACAATATCTTTTTGATCTAACTCAGGATATGTTTTAAACACACTTTTCTCGTGATCAGATAAACAATCTAATTGTTGAACTGAACCATCATAGTCTCTAATACTTTTCCAATTAGCAACAGTATTTTCTCCTTTTTCTTCCAATAAATCAATTAGAAATGGATTTTTAATCGTTGTCTTAATTTTAGCAATATCTTTCACGTAACTATTTGACCATATTGGCTCAATACCTTGTGAGACTTGCCCTAAGATGAAAGCAGATGATGTTGTAGGTGCAATTGCATTTAAAGTTGTATTACGTCTACCATACCCCTTTAATACTTTTGGTTCTCCAAACATTTTAGCTAACTCTTTCGAAGCGTCATATGACTTTTCTTTTATGACCTTAAATATTTCGCTATTCAATGAATAAGCTTCAGCACTATCAAATGCATGCATTTTAGATTGTAACAATGAATGCCAACCTAAGGCTCCTAACCCTAAAGCTCTATTTTCTTTAGCAAAGTTATAAGCTTTCTCCATGAAGTTAAACGTCATTTTATCATCACGGTCATCAGAATCTCTAAACACTTCTAATTTTGTAATGAACTCTTCCATTACAGCATCTAAAAAGTAAGTTAACGTTTCAACAGCATCAGTATCCTTCCACTTATCATAATGTAATAGATTAATAGAAGATAAACAACATACAAAAGACCAATCGTTATTAGATGGTAACATGATCTCAGTACATAGATTTGAACCTAAAATCTTAAGATTCTTATCTTTATAAACATCAACAGTGTTATTATTTACTGTATCAGAAAAGAAAATATATGGATATCCAATTTCACTTCTACGTTGTAAAACTTTAGCCCAAATATCTCTTTTATCTCTATCTCCATCAATCATTGCTTGCATCCATTTGTCACTAACAGTAACACCGTGCGTTAATTCTTGAATTGCATTTCCTTCCGTTCCTATTTCTAAAAATTCTTTAATATCTGGATGCTCTATTGGTAAATAAGGCGCAAAACGTCCACGTCTCACAGAACCTTGACTCACAATATCCACCATTTTTTCAAACAATTGCATAATATGAACAGAACCTGAAGAACTTCCGTTATTACTAATATCAGCACCTCTATGTCTTAAATTCCCAAAATATCCAGATGTACCACCACCTAATTTAGACATCATTCCAACTTCAGACTGTGTATATAAGATATCACCCATATCATCAGCAACACTAGAACCGAAACAACTGATTGGTAAACCGCGTTCTTTTCCAAAATTAGACCATACTGGTGACGATAAAGAATAAAATCCTTCAGCCATATACCCGTAAAATTTTTCGGCAAAGCCATCAATTTTAAGTATACTTTCAGCATGTTTAGCAATTTCCATTATTCTTTCTTCAGGACTTGTTCCTTCCGTTAAATAACCAGCTTCTAAAAACTTTTTACTGTTAGAAGTCAACCATTTAATATCTGGCTGTTCTGACAAAAGTCCTCTAGTTACTTCTCTTGCTTTAACTAACTTATCATAATTAGTTGCGGTGGTTTGTTGTTCTGTTTGGGTCTCCATATGCTTAAAATAAATCGTCTCCTGTTATACTTCTAGTTCTTTTACTATAATTAATTGATCTTTTCACAAAGAAATCACCATGTTTTGTTCCGATTATCTCGTCATCAAACCATTCTGTTTCTTTTAGCAAATTTTCATCTACAGTAAATATTTTTTCTATTCCAATACTCTCTAGTGAGTTATTGAATCTATTTTTTATAAATTCGTTAATAACATCTTTTGGTAAGAAGTCTAATTCACCTTCTTCAAATATCCAATCAATTATTTTACTTTCTGATTCAAATGCTTCCTTACATGTTTCTTGAATCATTTTATTATAATCATCATCAAACCATGTTGGGTTTTCTTTTTTAATAATATTTATCACATCAATTCCAAAATCACCATGTATCTGTTCTTCTTTTGAAGTTGCTTCTACTACATTTGAAATTCCTTTAAACAAGTTTTTATGCTTGTTAAATGCCATAATTATTAAAAACTGTGAGAATAAAGACACATGTTCAATAAACAAAGAAAACAACAATACTGATTCAGCATATTCCTGATTGTCTTCACTTTTTGAATTTTTTAAAGCTGTTTCCAAATAATGAACACGTTTCATTATTACGGGCTTCTTTTTTAAGTTTTTAAATTCTTCATTGAATCCTAAGATTTCTAACAAATGAGAATATGCATCTTGATGACGCACTTCACTTTCAGAAAAAGTAGCTCCAACTGACCCTATTTCCGGTTTAGGCATTTTTTGAAAAATATCACCCCAAAATGTTTTAACCGCTACTTCAATTTGAGAAATAGCTAACATTGCATTTTTTAATGCATTTTTTTCTGCTCCTGATAATGCTGTTTTGTAATCTTGAATATCACTTGTAAAGTTAAATTCTGTATGAATCCAGTACGAGTGTCTTATCGCATCAACGTAATCATTTAACTCAGGATACTCATAAGGTTTTAATGAAATTCTTTTTTCAAAAATATTTGTATCACGATTTCTTGCTTGTTCAAGTCTGTAAATGATATATGCCTTGGCTACATCATGGAAAGTATCCATTAATTTATCCTCAACTATATCCTGCACTTCTTCTACAGTTGGTGTATAATCCAAGTCGTCTGATTTCCTTTCCAATAACACATGATACACTTTATCAGAAATCCCTTCAGCATCTTCTCTACTTCCATGATTTACGGATAACATTGCTTTTTCAATAGCATACGTTATTTTATCCAAACTAAATGTAGTGGTAACATTGTCTCTTTTTCTTATATTGATAATTGACATTTGGCGTTTTTATAATTTTATGAAGAAAATTTACAGAAATCACATCATTTCTTGATGTTGCAAATCAACTTTAACAAAGAAAATAAAATATTGAAATAAAACTCACAAAAAACAATCAGAGTTGTTAACAAAAAAAAAACTTATTAAAAATTTAATCCAATTTTAACATGACAAACTCCTATTTCACTACTTGTAAAGGTAGAATTACACCTTTTAATAAAAAAAAACACCTTAAAAATAAACTGAAAAACACTTGCATATATGCTATACCTTGACAGTGTTGGGGTTATCAATTTTTGAAAATTAAAACTGTAGTAAACGGTGAATAATTGACAACAGTATTACAAATCAATAACTATCTAATTTTAAATGAAATCTGAAGGCAAAATCTTACATAATGATAAACAATATGTGGATAGAATTACCAAATCAATTTTTTATAGCATGAAATAATTTCATTTTGTAAAAAAAAAGCATACTAAAATATTAATTTTAGTATGCTTTTTTTTATATCGGTAAAAATTAGACCTAATCACTAATTTTATTTAAAGTACTCTTAGAATAAACCATTAATTTCAGCGTCAATTGCATTAATGATTTTTCCTAAATCATCAGCATCTTCTAAAAAGTTATTATTATCCACATCAATCACAATTAATTTTCCTTTGTCATATGTAGAAATCCAAGATTCATAACGTTCATTTAATCTTTTTAAATAGTCTAAACGAATACTTTCTTCATAACCTCTTCCTCTTTTTTGAATTTGATTAACTAATTTAGGAACACTCGCTTTTAAATAAATTAAAACATCAGGTGCAGATATGAATGACTCCAATAAATTAAATAACGAAAAATAATTTTCGAAATCACGTGTAGTCATTAAACCCATTGAATGAAGGTTTGGTGCAAATATATATGCATCTTCATAAATGGTTCTATCCTGAATCACACTGTTAGTTGCAGATTTAATATCTTGAATCTGTGTAAACCTACTATTTAAATAATATACTTGTAAATTAAATGACCAACGTTGCATATCTTCATAGAAATCATTTAAGTACGGGTTTTGTTCAACGTCTTCAAAATGAGTATCCCAACCATAATGTTTAGATAAAAGTCTTGTTAATGTTGTTTTTCCTGCTCCAATATTACCTGCTATCGCTATATGCATAATTCAAAAAATTTAAGAAGTCTAAAAGTATGAAATAAATCCATAATCATTTCATTTTTCAACAGTTCTTTTATTAACAATTTAAAATATTAGCTTTGCACCAATGAAAAATGAAACAAAAGCATGGTTAATGTTGATTGGACTCTCAATTGTTTGGGGAAGTTCTTTTATTTTAATGGAAAAATCTATGCATCCAGTTAAAGGAACCAATGCATTCACGCCATATCAAGTGGGATCTTTAAGAATTTTAATAGCTTCATTAGTTTTACTACCTGTTGCCTTAACTAATTTATCAAAATTTAGAGGGAAAAATATTCCATTGTTTATTGTTGTAGGCTTGGCAGGTAATTTTATTCCTTCATTTTTATTTCCAATTGCTGAAACAGGTATTCAATCTTCATTGGCTGGTTTATTGAATATGGGAACTTCATTATTCATTGTAATTCTTTCTATTTTCTTTTTTAAATCAAAACTGACAATGGTTCAATTTATAGGTTTTTTAACAGGAAGTCTTGGCTTGTTCTTAATTGTCTCAAACCAAATAGACTTAGGTGAGAATAGCCTATTTCACTCTGCGATTGCTTTATTTGCCACTTTATTTTATGCAATAAGCCTTAGCGTTATTAAGTTCAAACTACAACATGAAAAACCATTAGTGATAACTTCTTTAGCTTTTTTTAGCATGTTAGGACCTGCAATAATTGCTTGTTTTATCACAAATTCATTTGAAGTTATTATACAGCCAGAAGTTATTAAAGGTCTACCCTATTTAGTAATACTGTCCGTTGTTGGAACAGCATTAGCAGTACTCGTTTTTAATTATTTAATCGTAATTTCCACACCTTTATTCGCCTCTTCTGTCACCTACATCATTCCTGTAATTGCTTTGTTTTTTGGTGTAATTGATGGTGAAAAATTTGATTTAATCAACATTATTTGGATGATATTAATCTTTATAGGTGTCTACCTAATGGGTAAAAAAAACAACTCAATTAATAATAAAGCTTAACACTATTCTTTTATTTATCAGCCTATAACTTATCTAGTTAAAAACAAATAACGAAACATTATAAATAAAATAAGGGTATAAAAAAAGCTAATTCGATTGAATTAGCTTAAGTATTATAATTTAGTATCTCCTTCATCAGAATCACCTTCTTCATCTGGATCAATTACTCCATCAAAATCTTCTTCTTCATCTGGATCAGTTATTCCGTCAAAATCCTCTTCTTCATCTGGATCTGTAATATCATTTCCATCAATATCTTCTTCTTTACCTGGACCAGTAACATCATCACCATTAATTAAAGCAAACTCTCTTGTAAAAGAATCAGTATCCTCAGATGAATCTAAACAATTACTGTTATGATTATCCTTATTAAATGGTTTTATCATTTCTTTTTCACAGGCGAAAAACACCAAAGCAAAAGCAAATAATAATGTTATGTTAATTAATTTTTTCATATCTATAATCAAATATACACATAAAGTTCTGTTATTCCAAATTATAGCACAAAAAAACACAGTCAAAATTAGTTAACTGTGTTTTTTATTGATTTAACGGTTTTATTTTTTTAAACCTAATTCGATTAATCGTTCTGTTAAAAATTCGCCCGCAGTCATATCTTCATATGCCTTTGGATTATTTTCATCAACACAATTTTCTAAACAAGTCAAGTCCATATCAGACCTTGGATGTAAAAAGAAAGGTGCAGAATATCTTGGTGTTAACCACGACTCTTCTTTTGGTGAAATCACCCTATGTTGAGTTGATCTAAATTTATTATTTGTCAATCTAGCAAGCATATCACCAATATTAACAACGATCTCGTCATCTTTAGGACTAACTGAAACCCATTCGCCTTCTAGTGTTTGTGCTTGTAATCCTTCAGATGAACCACCCATTAAAAGCGTAATTAAATTAATATCTCCATGTGTTGCGGCTCTTACTGCTCCTTTTGGAATTTGAGTCAAATCAGTTACTGGGTAATAATACAGTAATCTTAAGATTGAATTTCCATTATGAATTCTTGGTGAAAAGTACTCTTCATCCAACCCTAAATATAAAGCTGTAGATTTTAATAAATTTCTACCTGTCTGTTCAAACGTTTGATACACCTCTTGACAAACAGTTTCAAAATCAGTTACTTCTTTTGGCCAGATATTATTTGGATATTCATTTTTAATTAAATCTCCATCATTTACAGTTTGTCCAATATGATAAAACTCTTTAATGTCAGGAACATTCACTCCTTTTGCAGATTCCCTTAATTTTGAAATATATCCTCTTTGACCAGCTAAAGCCAAATTCTCATATTTTAATTTAGTCTCCACATCTAATTCAAAAAACGCTTTTGATGTTGCCATCAAGCTTGCTTTCAACTCAGCAGTTACACCATGATTACGAACAATTGCAAACCCCATATTAGAAAATGAATCTCCAAAAGATTGAGTAAACTCTTCTCTTCTTGTCAAATCTCCTGACGTGTAGTCATTATAATCCACAATTGCGATTACATTTTTGTCCATAATTACGCTATTTTAAGTTTAGACATTGTAGAATTACTAAATTTTGATTTAGCATACTCTAATGTTACTTTATATTCTGTAATGGTTTTATCAGAAGGAATATCAAACATAGCATCTGTTAAGATAGCCTCACATATTGACCTTAACCCTCTTGCTCCTAATTTAAATTCTAATGCTTTATCAACAATAAAATCCAACACTTCAGATTCAAACGATAATTTCACATTATCTAAATCAAATAAATGATTGTATTGTTTAATTAATGAGTTCTTAGGCTCAGTTAAAATCCTTCTTAAAGCAGATGCATCTAAAGGGTTCAAGTACGTTAATATTGGCATTCTTCCAATAAGTTCTGGAATTAATCCAAACTCCTTAATATCAGTAGGAATTATGTACTGTAATAAATTATCTTCATCAATCTTAGTCTCTTTTGTTTCGCTTGAAAAACCAATTGAAGACGTATTCATTCTTCTTCCAATAATCCTTTCAACTCCATCAAAAGCTCCACCTGCAATAAATAAGATGTTAGTCGTATTCACTTTAATCATTTTTTGATCCGGATGCTTACGTCCACCTTGTGGTGGTACATTTACTTCAGTTCCTTCTAATAATTTAAGCATAGCCTGTTGAACACCTTCCCCAGATACATCTCTAGTAATTGAAGCATTGTCAGATTTACGCGCAATTTTATCTATTTCATCAATAAACACAATTCCTCTTTCTGCTTTTGCCACATCAAAATCTGCTGCTTGTAATAACCTTGATAGGATAGATTCAACATCTTCACCAACATAACCAGCTTCTGTTAAAACAGTAGCATCAGCAATACAAAAAGGTACATCTAACATTTTAGCAATTGTTTTAGCTAATAATGTTTTTCCAGTTCCTGTTCGTCCAACTAAAATCACATTAGATTTTTCAATTTCAACATCTTCAGTTTTTGATTTTGCAGAAATACGTTTATAATGGTTATAAACCGCAACAGACAATATTTTTTTCGCATCATCTTGACCAATAATATATTCATCTAATCTATTTCTTATTTCAATTGGTTTTAACAATTCGAAATTTTGACCTAAAGCTTCTGATTTTGCATGATTTACTTGTTCACCAACAATTTGGTGAGCTTGTTCAATACAATTTTCACAAATATGACCAGTCACACCTGCAATTAAAACATCAACATCACTTTTTGAACGTCCACAGAATGAACAATTCATTTCCTCTTTTTTTGCCATCTCTAAAAAATCTCTCTCTAAATATTTAGACTTATTTTGCTTTTCTAATCAATACTTCATCAATCATCCCATAAGCTTTTGCTTCATCAGCAATCATCCAATAATCTCTATCAGAATCTGCATGCACTTTGTCATAATCTTGACCTGAATGATTCGAAATAATATCGTAAAGCTCTTTCTTCAATTTTTGAATTTCACGTGCAGTAATTTCAATATCAGAAGCTTGTCCTTGAGCTCCACCTAAAGGCTGGTGAATCATAACTCTTGAATGTGGTAAAGCTGAACGCTTACCTTTTGCTCCTGCACATAATAAAACAGCTCCCATTGAAGCCGCCATTCCTGTACAAATTGTTGCTACATCTGGTTGAATATATTGCATAGTATCGTAAATACCCAAACCTGCATAAACCCCTCCACCTGGTGAATTTAAATAAATTTGAATATCTTTTTTAGCATCAACTGATTCTAAAAATAATAATTGCGCAGTAATAATATTTGCTACGTGATCATTAATTCCAGTTCCTAAAAAAATGATTCTATCCATCATTAATCTTGAAAACACATCCATTTGAGCAACGTTTAATGAACGTTCTTCAATAATGTATGGTGTCATTGAAGATTCAATGAATGTATCTAAATGCATACTGTTAATACCGTGATGTTTTGTTGCGTATTTTCTAAATTCGTCTTGTCCGAACATAATGTTTATTTTTTTTACAATAATATAATACCCAAAATGTAGGCATTATTTATCAATTTTAATATGTATTTAGTTGATTACTTTTTTGTAGCTGCTTCCATGAATTTTTCATATGACATTTCTTTTTCCTTAATTGACACAGTGTCCTTAAAAAATAACATCATTTTTTGGCTATATAAATTGTCATAAATTTTGTTTGCCTCATCTTGATTTGATAATACATTTTTAGCTTGCTCTTCTAATTCTTTTTCTTCTGGAGCTGGCATTCCGTATTGTGCATACTGACTAATCAATAAGTTTCTAGTATACCCAAGCACTTCAGCATTTTCAACTTTAATATCATTGTCTTTAATGATTTTATTTTGAATTAACTGCCATTTTAAACTATCTCTATAATTGTCAAAATCAGCTTCTACTTGCTCCATTGAAATCTCTTCTTTATTAGATGCTTTAATCCATCTTTTTAAGAAGCCTTCTGGTAAATCAAATTTTGCTTTAGCAATTAAATCATTTGTAATATTATTTGAAAATAATTTATCCGAATCATTTCCGAACATATTATCTAAATCAGTTTTGATTTTATTTCTCAACTCATCTTCAGACTTAATATTTCCTTCTCCAAATAATTTATCAAATAACTCTTGATCAACTGCACAAGGTACCATGTTTTTAATATCAGTGATTTTGAAGTCAAACATAGCATCTAACAATTCAGCTTCCTCTTCAGTTATAGCCAACATTGCTGCCATATCTTTAGAATCTTTTGATACGTCCTTAGGGTTAACTTCTAAAACATCACCAACTTTTTTCCCAATAAAAGATTTTTTTATTTTTGCATTTTCAATAAACTCTAAAGAAATAGTTGAGTTATTTTTGATTTCACCATTTTTTTGAGTGAATTCACCAATAACCATGTCTTTTTCACCAACCTTATCAGAAGAAACTAATTTACCATAACGTCTTGCTAAGTTATCAATTTCCTTATCCAACATTTCCTTTGATACGTCAACTTTTAAGTATTCGTACTTATTTTTTTTAGACAATTTCACTTCAAACTCAGGCGCTATACCTAACTCGTAACTAAACGTAAAATCAGTTGGATTACTAAAATCTCCTTTTACTTGCTCATCTACTTTTGGTAAAGGCTGACCTAAAATGTTTATTTGTTTTTCTCTAATGTAATCTGTTAATTTTTGACTTACTAATGTATTTAATTCATCAGCTAAAAGACCTTTAGCATGCTTTTTCTTAATTAAACTCATTGGTGTTTTACCAGGTCTGAACCCTGGCATAGAAGCATCTTTTCTATATTTTTTTAAAGTTTTTTCAATTTTCTCAGAGTAATCCTTAGATTCAACAGTAATTCTTAATACTGTATTTAAATCATCAATTTTTTCTTCAACTACATTCATATTGTAAAGTTTTTAAATCTGATTGGTGTCAGATTGAATTCCTATGTTAATAAAATAAAAACGTCTATAAAAAAAAAGTGGTATAAGTGTTATACTTATACCACTTTGTGCGGATGGAGAGACTCGAACTCTCACGCCGTGAAGCACTAGATCCTAAGTCTAGCATGTCTACCAATTCCATCACATCCGCAAATACCACTTTTATAGCACTTTAAACCTTATACGTTTATAAGGATTGCAAATGTATGTATTTTTTTATGAAAATCTATTATTTGAACAGAATTATTTACTACAAATTTAAAACTACTGATTCAACCAATATTTATGAATTTTAATTGAAGAGTTCGCCTATTGAAAAACTAAAATTATTCCTAATAACCTTTAATCAAATTGATTTTATCACTAAATATTTTACTGAGTGTGACTTTGTTTACAAATTCAATTACTTTTGCAACTTATGTTAGACAAAAAGAAAATTGCAATTTTAGGATCAACAGGGTCTATTGGTACACAATCGTTAGATGTTATTGAGTCTTACCCTGATAAATTTGAGGTTAGTGTTTTAACAGCACATTCAAACGCAGATTTATTAATTGCACAAGCTTTAAAGTTTAAACCAAATACAGTTGTTATTGTTGATGAAAAACAATACAAGAAAGTGGAAGATGCACTTTGGGAAAATGACATAAAAACCTATTGTGGAATTGAAGCTTTGGCAGAAGTTGTTGAAATGGATGAAATTGATATTGTATTGACTGCTTTAGTTGGTTATGCAGGATTGAAACCAACTATTAACGCAATTAATGCAGGAAAGTCAATTGCTCTAGCTAATAAAGAAACTTTAGTAGTTGCTGGTGAAATGATTACCAAATTAGCCGCATCAAAAGGTGTAAATATTTACCCAGTTGATTCAGAACATTCAGCAATATTTCAATGTTTAGTTGGTGAATTTCATAATCCTATTGAAAAAATATATTTAACAGCTTCAGGAGGTCCTTTTAGAGGAAAAAAACGTGACCAATTATTAGAGATTACAAAAAAACAAGCTTTAAAACATCCGAACTGGAGTATGGGTGCAAAAATCTCTATTGATTCAGCTACTATGATGAATAAAGGGCTAGAAGTGATAGAAGCAAAATGGTTGTTTAACTTAAAGTCTGAACAGATTGATGTTATTGTTCATCCACAATCCATTATACATTCATTAGTTCAATTTACAGATGGATCAATGAAAGCTCAAATGGGTTTACCTGACATGAAGTTACCTATTCAATTTGCACTGACTTACCCTGAACGTTTAAAGACCGATTTTGAACGTTTTAATTTTATGGATTATCCTCAATTAACTTTTGAAGCACCAGACAAAGAAACGTTTACAAATTTAGCTTTAGCTTATGAGGTTATGAATAAAGGTGGTAATGCAGCATGTATTTTAAATGCCGCGAATGAAATTGCAGTAGATGCTTTTTTGAATGATAAAATTAAATTTTTAGATATTGCTGACATCAACGCTAAAACAATAGAAAAATCAAGTTTTACTGCACAACCAAGTTATGATGATTTTGTAAAGTCAAATGCTGAAGCAAGACGTATTGCTTTTGAAATGATTAAGGGATAATTATTCCAATTCAATCGCTTCTGAATCAACACTAGTTTCTTTCTTAAAGAACTTTCTATATCTTAAAATTATTATCCCTACCCCAACACTAATTGCAAAATCTGCCACGTTAAAAATAAACGGGAATATATCTGTGCCAGCATAACCCCATGGTATAAAACTTGGCCACTTAACAGTAAATTGAAACATATCTACAACGCTTCCTAATAAATAGCCGCCTTGCCTTAATACAATATTTCCGGTTTCATCATAAATAGGAAATCCAAACTCATTAATTACCCAATTGGTTCTAACTGATGAATCAATTCCAAAATGCACATCATAAAAAACGCCATCAATTAAATTTCCCGCAGCACCTGCAAAAATTAGAGAAATTGTAATTAAGAACGGTATACTTTCTTTTCCTTCAATTATTAATTTTCTTAAGTAGACCGCAATCCCAACAATTGCTGCTAACCTAAAAATAGATAATATATATTTTGGCCAAATACCATCACCAAGTGTGGTACCAAAGGCCATTCCTCTATTTTCAATAAAATAAAGTTGTAAAAAATTTGGGACAAACTCTCTTGATTCTTCAATTTGAAAATCAGTTTTAACCCATATTTTAACTAATTGATCAATTATTAAAATTAATAGAATAACCGCAATTACTATTATACTTCTCTTTTTCAAAATTCAGAATTAGCCTTGAGCTCTTTTTGCTTCAATACTCAATGTAGCATGAGGCACTAATTTTAATCTCGCTTTTTGAATCAGTTTTCCAGTTACTCTACACACTCCATAAGTTTTATTGTGTATTCTAATTAAAGCGTTATCTAAATTTCTAATGAATTTTTCTTGTCTAACAGCTAAATGTGCCATCTCTTCTCTTGACATAGTTTCAGAGCCATCTTCCATCATATTAAATGAACGTCCAGTATCATTTGTACCATGATCATCACTGTGATCTAATTGACCTCTTAGTAATTTTAAATCTTCATTTGCTTCTTTAAGTTTTGCTATAATGATGTCACTAAACTCTTGTAAATCCGTATCGTTATATCTTGTTATTTCTGTCATTTGTATGTTTACTTTTTGATAATGTAGCAAATATAATTTTTTTTTAATTATTTACAAATATTTTAACATTTTTTTAGTATTAATAGCATTCCATCCTTTTAATGACCTTTCATTCAATAATTAGATTAAGCGTACAATACCATTTGTTACTTATTCTTAGTTAAGATGTAAGCAAACTAAGGCTTTTGAAAATCTGGGTTTGTAATATATGACTCATCAGATAATGACTCTAAAAACTTAATCAACAATGATTTTTCAATTGGAGACAAAGCAATTCCACCATCAACAACACTTTTCATCAAGGGATCAATTGTTGCAGAATTCTGTAAACCAAAACTATAGTGATTCACAACTTCATCAAGTGTTGTAAACCTTCCATCATGCATATAAGGAGCAGTGTATTTTAAATTTCTCAAGGTTGGTGTTTTAAACTTTCCATTATCATTTACATTTTTAGTAACTAGGCCTAGCCCGTTATCTGTAAAAACAGCATCAAGTCCATTATTATGAAATAAATTATCAGTCCACAAAGGCATAAATGAGTCACCATGACAATGAAAACAATCTCCTTTAGTTTCATCCATAAATAGTGAAAAACCTTGATATACTTCTAATTCTTCCTGTTCAGTCATTCCTGTTTCTTCTCCTCTTAAGTATCTATCAAATGGAGCATTACCAGAAATCATGGTTCGTTCAAATTGTGCAATTGCTTTGACTACTAAAATAGAATCAATACTAGTTGTACCAAAAGCGTTATTAAATAATCCAGGATATAATTCATCAGCTTGTAACTTTAAAACAGCATTACCCCAAGTGTTATGCATTTCAATTGGGTTTACCACTGGGCCAAAAGCTTGGTCTTCCAGTGAATTTGATCTTCCATCCCAAAACAATTTTTTTGCCCAACCTAAATTCACTATTGGCATTGAGTTTCTATTTCCTTCCAACCCATCAATCCCAACACTAAATTGATCTGGGTCGGTGAATCCACTTGTTGGCGCATGACAAGTCGCACAAGCTTGCGTATTGTCTGCTGATAATCTAGTCTCATAAAATAGCTTACGTCCAAGTGCCACACCTTCAACAGTTAAAGGGTTGTCTATAGGAACTTCCATGGGTGGCAAGTATTGCGCTATAATTGGAGGCAATTTTAAATCAAAATTAGTTGGTACAATTCCATTAGGCAGCTCATCTTTACGACAAGAAATAATTGAAGTCACAATTAAAAGGAAAAGAAATATAGTTTTCATGTTATCAAATTTACTACAAAACAAACTGAATACTCAAAGAATTAGTTAAAAAAAACTCAATGCTGATTATAATCATTAATCTTAATTGATAAAACGTATCTTTGTCTGTAATATTATGAAGAATCAAGTTCAATTTATAAATTTAGGATTAAAAGACTATAAAGACGCCTGGGATTATCAAGAAGTCTTATTTAAAGAATCTATTCAATTAAAAATAAAGCATAGAGATGGTTTAACAGAAGAATTGCCTAGTCATAAATTAATATTTTGCGAACACCCACATGTTTACACATTAGGTAAAAGTGGTTCTGAACAAAACTTACTTATTGGTGAATCTATTTTAAAACAAAAAGGTGCCACTTATTACAAAATCAATAGAGGTGGAGATATAACTTATCACGGACCAGGTCAATTAGTTGCCTACCCTATTCTAGATTTAGATCAATTTTTTACAGACATTCATAAATACATGCGGTTTTTAGAAGAAGCTGTTATTTTAACCATTGCCGAATTTGGTATTATTGGAGACAGAATAAAAGGTTGTACTGGTGTATGGCTCGATAGCAACACACCAAAAGAACGCAAAATTTGTGCCATGGGTGTTAAGAGTTCTCGTTGGGTAACTATGCATGGTTTAGCCTTAAATGTAAATCCAGATATGGATTATTTTGAAAATATTGTACCATGCGGAATTACGGATAAAGCAGTAACCTCAATGGAACAAGAGTTAGGCCAAAAATTAGATTTTGAAAAAGTATCTAACGCCTTACAGCAAAATTTAGCCAAGGTATTTGAGTTTGAATACAAGTAAACCGTTTATGAAATACAGTAAGAAAATTTTTAAATATGGAGTATTACTTACCCTAACTTTAATTATTGGACTTAATGTTTACATTTTAATTACTGGTAGAACCTATATTTATAAAGCTATTGAATTTACTTACTTAAAAGGTAACATTCAACCTTCCATATATGAAACAAATGAGTTTAACAGCAGAACTGTATCAAAGGGAAAACCACATTTGTGGAAGGAACATCCAAAGCTTAACACTTTAAAATTATCTAAGAAAGGCCTTGAATATCTAGAAAAATTTGATCCTGCTTCATTTTTAATTGCTTGGGGAGATACACTAATTTTTGAACAATATTGGGGGGAACACAATGAAAACAAGTTAGGGAATTCATTCTCAATGTCCAAGTCTATTGTTTCTCTTTTAATAGGTTCAGCTATTCAAGATGGTTACATAACCTCTATTGACGAACCTGTTGCAAACTATTTAGATGAATTCAAAACTGACGATAAACAAAAAATCACAATCCGACATTTGTTAACAATGAGCTCTGGGCTTTCTTGGGATGAAAGTTATATCAGTCCATTTAGTGATGTTGCTAAATTATATTATGATACGGATGCAAAAGAATTGACCTTAAACACTCGAAAAGTTGAGGATGAACCAGGTCGTATATTCGATTACAAGAGTGGTGACACTCAAACTTTAATGTACCTCTTAAAGTCTGCTACACAAAAAAGTGTCTCAGGTTATGCTTCAGAAAAAATTTGGTCCAAAATAGGAGCCGAAAGTGATGCATTATGGAATTTAGTTGGTGATAACAATTCTGAAGAAAAATCGTTTTGTTGCTTGTACGCCACTACTAGAGATTTTGCAAAGTTGGGTAAACTCATTAATCAAAACGGAAAATGGGATAATGAACAACTAATTGACTCTAATTATGTCAAAGAATTTAAGCGTTTAGCTCCTTTACAAAAAAAAGACGGTATCAATAATCAATGTTTTGGCTTTCACTATTGGATATATACCGGCTTACCTTATCAAGTATCTTACTATAGAGGTTTAAGAGGTCAATATATTATATCTATTCCGAAATTTGATTTAGTAATTGTTAGAACAGGTTCACGTACTGGTCCATCTTGGACAAACACAGCTACCCAAACAAATAATGCCATGTTGGGCCATAAAACAGATTTACCAACATATATTGAAATTGCATTAGCTGTTTTAAGTCAAATTAACTAAAGAATTATTAGTTTTGTATTTCAAAAATAAGCCCATGCGTAAAGATATTCCAGTTTCTAAAGTAAAAAACGTTGCTGTTGCAGTTGTTCAAGAATTAAATGAAGAAAAGACTACAAACGTTTACAATGTTTATTTTATTAATTTGACAGATTCAGTAGTTGAAAACGTACTAGTTACATCAAAAGGTTATGGAGAAAATAAATCAACAGGTGAACAAATAAAAACATCAATATTACGCCATAATTTAGGCGTTTTGCGACCTGATTCTTTTACAAAAATTGAACCTATAATAGAAGATACTTTTGCATTGAATAACGAATATTGGGTTAGTTTTTTTATTGATGAAAAAATGTTTGATAAAAAGTTTGTTTTTTTAGCAGAAACTATTCAAGAATCTAACTTTGTCAATATACCAGTCATTAATAAAAAGGGAGTTCTAATAAAATAAACTCTTTGACTTGTAACAAATAACTATAATTAATAAGTTTTAAGTGATTGAAACACATAAATATATGTATTTTAGCTTTATGAAAGTTATTATCCTCTTTATATTTGTAATCACTTATACAGTTACATTTGCACAACCTTTTGGTTTAGACGTACCCTTTGAACAAGTTTCTGATGACAGAGCGGCTAACTGTACACCATCAACAGGTTCTTCTTTCTTAGAATTAAACAATGTAAAAGCTTTAATTCATACTGGAGGAAATATGTGGCAAATCGCAGGTCAAAATTTTTGTCATTATGAAATTCCTAAAGGTTCAGGAAAAATGTCATTATTTACATCTGCACTTTGGTTAGGAGGAGTAGATATAAATGGTCAATTGAAACTTGCAGCGTTGCGTTACAGAAATGGACAGGATTATTGGACAGGGCCTTTAACAACTGATGGAACTGCAGATATTGCAACAGAAGAGTGCAATAAATATGATAAACACTATAGAATTACAAAAGATGAAGTTAGCATGTTTAATGACTGGTTTTCATTGGGAATTCAAGATGCAATAGATGGAACTAACCTGCAAAAAGTTAATTATTCTGACTATCAAATACCTCAATCTATACTAGATTGGCCTGCCCATGGAGATGTTTCTTTAGGTCAAGATTATTATTTAGCCCCTTTTTACGACAGAGATGAAAATGGAATTTATAACCCTGAAGAAGGTGGCGATTATCCATGGTATGATTTAACTAAAGAAATTGATTGTAAAAACAGTAGGACAGTAACTCTTTTTGGTGATGAAACGTTATGGTGGGTAATGAATGATAAAGGAAATATACACACCGAATCTGGCGGAGATCCAATTGGTATGGAAATAAGAGCACAAGCATTCGCATTTGCCACAAGTAATGAAATTAATAATTCTACTTTTTACAATTATGAATTATTTAACCGCTCAACGCAAACACTTTACAACACTTACTTTGGATTAATGGTTGATGTTGCTTTAGGTGGTCCAAATGATGATTATGTTGGTTGTGATGTATCTCGTGGATTAGGTTATTCTTATAATGGAGATGATTTTGATGAAGATGAGATGGGCTTTTCAGGTTATGGTTCAAATCCACCGGCAGTTGGTGTAGACTTTTTTGAAGGTCCTTATCAAGATAATGACGATTTTGATAATCCACTCATCACAGATTACGCCGTGGCAAAAGCACAAAAAGGAATACCTTACAAAGGTTTAGGTATTGGCTATGGGGATGGTATCATTGATAATGAGCGATTTGGAATGAGAAAGTTCTTATACTATAATAATACAGGGACAGGAAATCCTAATCAAACTGACCCGTCTACTGCTCACGATTACTATGGTTACTTAAGTGGTTATTGGAAAGATGGAACTAGGTTCGCCTATGGTGGAAATGGTCACACCACTAATTCGAATTCTGGTGTTGATGCAGACTTTATGTTTCCAGGCGACACAGATACACTAGGATGGGGAACAGGAGGACAACAACAAGCTACATGGACAGAACAAACTTCAGGAAATTTACCTTATGATAGACGTTTTGCACAATCTGCAGGACCTTTTACATTAAAACCTGGTTCAGTTAATAACATTACTGTCGGTGTAGTTTGGGCAAGAGCTAAATCTGGTGGTGCATTTCAATCTGTTATTGAATTACGAAAAGCAGATGACAAAGCACAAGCATTATTTGATAATTGCTTTGAAGTATTAGAAGGACCACATGCTCCTAATTTATCCATTCAAGAAATGGAGAATGAATTAATAATTTCTATTTATAATCCAACAAGTTCAAATAACTCAACAGAAAATTATGAAGAACGTGATCCGGAAATTGTAAATACAGAAAACATCACAAATTTTGACTTAACTTATAGCTTTCAAGGCTATCAAGTATTTCAGCTTCTTAATGATGAAGTATCAGTTGAAGAACTTAATAACATAGATTTGGCAAGATTAGTATTTCAAACCGATTTAAGAGATAGTGTTGGGACATTAGTTAATTATGAAGTAGATAGTGATTTGGGGGTTATTCAACCTACTCTAAAAGTGAATGGATCTGATGAAGGTATTAGACATTCATTTTCTATGAAAGAAGATTTATTTGCCCAAGGTAATAGAAGATTAATCAATCACAAAACCTATTATTACATGGCTATATCTTACGCCTATAACAATTTCAAACCTTATATCCCAACAAACCCAGATAATTTAAATGGGCAAAACAAGCCTTATTTAGCCAGTAGAAAAGCCGCCATTGGTGGTATTAAATCTTATAGTGGTATCCCTCATAATCCTTCGCCAGAAAATGGAGGCACTTTATTTATGGTTAATTATGGCTATGAGTTACCTATTACTCAATTAGATGGGATTGGTAATGGAGGTAATTGGATTGAGTATTCAGTAGAAACTGAAGAGAATATATTGAAAGATAATCATACTAATACACCCCATTATTCTAGTGGAAGTAGCCCTATTGAAATCAAAGTAATCGACCCATTAAACTTAATGGATGCTGAGTACAAGCTATTTTTCACTTCAGATGAAAATAATACATTAGATGCAGCAAATTGGTTCATTATAAATTTAACCACCTCTGACACCGTTTTTTCTGATCGAAATACTTCAATTTTTAATGAACAACTGATACCTGAATGGGGTGTTTCAGTTCTTATTACTCAAATTGAGTATGCAACCAAAAGTATTTTAGCCAATGATGTTTTCACAACACCAATAGGTGCCGCAATTAGCTATTCAGACTCTTCTAAAATTTGGTTATCTGCTATAAATGATAATGATCAGAATTTCCCAACAAACTGGATTAGGTCTGGAACAGGAGTTTTTAACCCTACAAATTCAACTTGTCAAGCTGGCTTAGGGTATAGAAACCCTTGCTATTATAGTGATATTGACAATTCTTTTGACAATAACGATAATAAAGTCATTAACAATGATGACCCCAATCAACTCTATGAACAATTGTTAAATGGAGGAGTTGCTCCTTTCAGATTAGTAGGTCATGAAGCATACGGGATGCCAGTTGGTTCACCTGGTCACAGTTATACTGACGAATACCTACATAATGGAGTTTGGAATGTTAAATCAACAAAAAATCAAGCCAATTTTGTTCAATTACATGATGTAGACGTTGTATTTACATCTGATAAAAGTAAATGGACAAGATGTGTTGTTTTTGAAATTAATGACAATGAATCACAAACCAATGGAAATAAAGATATCATGGAAATAAAATCAAGAAATTCTGTAGATAAAAATGGGGTTTCTGAAACATCAAGCACAGGTAAAGGCTGGTTTCCTGGTTATGCAATAGATTTAACTACGGGACAACGTTTAAATATGGCATTTTCTGAAAACTCATGGTTAACTGGTGAAAATGGTGACGATATGATTTGGAATCCAACTTCAAGGCTTCTTGACAATGTTGGTAATCCTATCTTTGGTGGAATGCATTACATCTATGTATTTGGTGCTAGTAATCAAATGCCTGAATATGATAACGGAGATTATATTTACAATACTTTAAACTCAAACCCTCTAAATGTTGATTATAATAATGTATTCAAAAATTGTCAGTGGGTAATTGAACCACTCTTAGCAGAAAATCATACTATTTTAGAAAGTGATGTTAGACTTAATTTACGAGTTAATAAACCATATGCTAAATCAGAAACTACTGGTGAGAATGATAAATTACCAGCCTATGGTTTTAGTACAAGAGGATTGTCGACTCAAATAGCAAATAATCTTGCATCAATTGATGCTTTAGACATTATTAACGTTGTTCCAAATCCTTATTATGCCTATTCCCAATATGAAGATTCTAGAATTGACAACAGAATTAAATTTACCAACTTACCTCAACAATGTACAATCACGATATTTAATATGAGTGGACAATTAGTCAAACAATTGACAAAAGATAGTGAATCAACTTCACAGGATTGGGACTTAAAAAACCATATCGGAATACCAATTACTGGCGGAATGTATATTATACATGTAGAGGTACCTGGTGTCGGAGAGAAAATATTGAAGTGGTTTGGTGCAATGAGAACTATCGATTTAGATAATTTTTAATTGAACGTTCCGTAATAAGTTTTACCTGAATTAATGAAATTGGAGTTAAACAAAAAAAGCCTTATTACAAATTTGTAATAAGGCTTTTACTATGAAAAAAAATTATTTTACTAATAGTTGTTAGATCATTTACAATTTCACCCTATTTGTCATCCAAAAATAGATATTGTTTTTCATAAATAAAAAAGGATTTTGTGAAACTAACCTTTTACTTTACAAAACTAAAAAAGGCTCACAACAAAAAATGTTATGAACCTTCTTACCCTATGAAAAGTAATATTAATTTGAATGATTCTTATTCTTCTAAAAAGTCTTCAAAAGTTGCCCAAACTGATGTTGTTGGATCACCTGTAAACATTTCATGTGCAGCTGATGAGTACTTTAAAGTCACCGTACCTTCTGCAATTAATTCACCATTTTCGCCATCACGATTAGCATACATTTTCACTGTCAAGTTATATTTACTACCAATCTTAAATTTATCTTTATTTAAATATAAACATTGAATAAAAGCATAATCTTGTACCCATCTACCAGCATATTGATTATACGTTCGTAAGCACTTTGGTGCATGCTGTCTGTCATCAAAATCAGAAGATGATATTTTTGATATCATTTTTGCCCATGGTGGTGATACATTTCTTTGATCAACTCTGTTAGTTGTTTTTCCATTCATTTCATAAACAATGTTTATATCTTGTCCTGGGTACTTATCTTTTGGTGGCATTTTGAAAAACGCCATGTAGTTCATGTTACCGCCCATATCAAGTTCAGTTGTCCAAGCTTTACCATCTACTTTTGGTGGATTATTAGGCTCACCTCTTTTCATTAATTGCCAATCTTCAGGTGCAAATACTATTTTCCCAATATTTTTTGCATATAAACTACTTTTCATCCAACGCGCATCTTCCTTTGCTATAGCAGCGGCATTAATAATACCCTCTTTTTGATCATATAAAACCTGTGCAGTTTCTAAATCATATTCAGCAAGTTGAGTTGAATCCTTTGCAAAAACAGCAGTAACAATTTTACCATTATCGGTAAAAGCTAAAACCCCATCTGCTATCTGAATCAAATCTTTGTCTCCGGAATAACAAAGTATAACACCAAATTTTCTCTGCCATTTTTCATGTAATTTCCATACTAACTTAGCTTCTGTATTATTTACTTCTGCACAATAGATATTTACCCTATTAACAAGCTCTCCACCATCTTCTTTTATAAATTCAAAACCCAATGTTTGATAGTTTTTATATTGTACTTCAGATGTGAAATATGTACCTGACAATCCAATGTCGTCTTTAAAATCATAAGTTACATATTTTGGTTTACCTTTACCTACACTACTTCCCCCTGAATTTCCACCAGCAGATTCAGCAAGTTTTGCGTCAAGAGCAGCCATTTTTGCCGCTATCTTTTCTTTCATGGTTAATTTTTTCTTAGTTTGAGCATTTACGTTGGTTGTACCAATCATAAGCCCAATTACTAATACTAATTTTATTTTTTTCATTTGCTTTTATTTATTTGTTCTACTTATTCTATTTATTTGAAGATCCGCTTCTACCTCTTGAACCATTTGTCCCATTATAATTCCAAGAATCATGACCCTTACCACCGGCTCCAGCGCTTCCACCCTGAACATTTACTACCATATTTATTTGGCTAGAACCTGAACCTGTAACATTAACACTTCCCGCATCTCCACCATCACCACCATTAGCACCGTTGTCACCCTCAAAATTACCTTGAGCTCCACGACCACCATTCCCACCTTTCACACTTAAATTAACTGTGTTGTCTATGTGAATTTTGGCTACTGACAGAACTTTTCCGCTCAACTCTCTAATAGTTATTTTTGTTACATTTTCTCCGTTAATAGTTAATTTCTCAGCTGTTACATTTACACTTTTTCCATCTCCACCATTTCCACCATATGGAAGTTGACGAGCATAATTAGAACCTCCTCTACCACCTGCTCCCCCATAGTTATAAGATATATCGTTTCTATAATTTAAAGGGTGAGAAAATGACCCTTTTACAGAAGCATCAAACTTAGACCAAGCTTTTACGGTAATTACATCTCCCGGTATTTGACGTGTATCATTAGCTACTTTAAAATCACCTCCTGCAAAATTTCCCCCACTTACTGAAAATCCAAAGTCTTCATATGGTGTTTTACCACCTAAATTTTTTGACTTTAATATTTCCCCATTAGTCAATGTAACTTCCATTCCAATAGCTATAACAGAAAAATGTCCAGCATCAGCGACTTTGTTAACTAATTTTACTTTTATAGACTTAATTGACTTACCCTTCAAACTATTTTCTGATGCAATTTTTGCATTCAATTCTGCACTATCCTTTTTTCTTTCGTCTCTTGAACCAGTTTGTTTCTTTTTTATGTTCCATCTATATTGGTTCAATGTTTCTGATTCTTTCTTAACATCTGAAATTTTTGACATAGAAAACATATACTTTATGGTTGAACCATGCTTTTCAGACCATGTATAGTAATATATTTTCCCACTAATAACTGTCACCACAACATCAGTAGTATTGGTCAAGTAATAGGCTGGATAATTAGGTAGATCTGCATCATAAAACTCTTCAATTAAACCAACACGCTTAACTAAAATTTTTGAACACTTGCCACCTTCTTTAAAAAATTTAATTGGCCAAGTTTTTGTCGCTTTACGAAACGAATTCTCTATAGCCTTATAGACTTCATAATTTCCCGATTCTAATTTTGCTGTTTCAATATTTTGATTTTCTTGCGCAGTTAAGTTCAGTGAAAACCAAAAAAACATAACCAATCCCAGTACTTTTTTCATTTGAATTTTTTTTATTTTGAACAAATGTAAATAAAGAAGGATGAACTTTTAATTTGACTTTGTGAAACAATGTTATGAATTAATGAAACGAAAAAAGCGTATAATAAAATATACTATGAGACTATTGAACACAAAAAAATATGGTGTTTATACTCAGTTTACTAGACTTTGCAGCCATAACCCTTTAGTCCCAAAATATAAATATCCTTAATCGTAACTAAGAACCTAACTTATTATAAATGTCAATAATCATTCATTTTTAATAGGTAACTCAAATTTTATATGGAGACTAACTATACTTAATCTTATAGAAATATCTATTTCGTAAATTGAAAAGGCTAGTTTGTTTACTCAAATAAATTGTTACATCAAATAATGTATATTTGTAGTGTGATTCAAAAATACATTCTATTATTTCTCTTACTATTCTTATCTTTAAATAGTAAAGCTCAAGCACCTTCATTTTTCAAAATTGGTACTGAAGAGTTTTCAAATATTAATGTATATACTCTTTTTTATGATGATAACACTGATATACTGTATGCTGGAACAAACAGAGGTCTTTATTATTATGCACAAAATAAATTTACACCATGTACACCACATAAAGAACAAATTGGTAATTCATTATTTAATTTGAAAAAAGACAATAATGGAAACTTATTTTGTTCAAACTTACATGGTCAAATTTTCAAAATACAAGAGGATAAATTAACTCTTTTTTTTGAATTACCTAAAGGTGAAACTTCTATTAATTTTGATTTTTACTTTAATCATCAAAACAACTTATATTACAATAAACGAAACGGTTTGACATTCGTTAATTCTAATGGAATAATAGAGCGTGAATTAATTAATGAAGAACTAAATAATCAATTAGGTACTACCAATATAGTGTATGGATTTTATGGAGGTTCTCAAATGAAAGATGGAACTATTTGTGGAACTCTTGAATCTGATTCTATTTATAGTATTACTTACCTAAATAACCAAACGACTATAACCAAACTGAAATATCAAAAAAAGAATGAAAAACTTCTTTTTTTTCAACTTGGAAATGAAATTTTTTATAACTCATATAAGGGGATAGCAAGCCTTAATAAACAAAAGTTATACACCTCTAAAAAATTACATGGACATGCTATAGCTTATAATAAAAGTTGGGTTAAAACAACACTATTAGATTCAGATAAAGGTCTATTACATATTGAATTAATTAATGATAGCATACATATATCTCCTAAATATTTTAAGAACAATTTTATATCAGCAATGACTACCAATTCAAATAAGACTGCTTTTTTAGGAACATTTAAAGAAGGAATAATTGTGGTCCCAAATTGGAATATTTTAAAATATGAAAATAAATTCTCTTTAGAAGAAATTATTTCTTCAGACCAAAATGAAATTTACTTATCTAACAATGCTAATAAAATATTTAAACATGACAATGGTCCTAAATTAATACCAAACTATTTAGAATATCCCAAAAAACTATTCACCCTAAAGGATACTTATTGTAATAATAAAATTAATACCGGAATTTTACATAATGATAAGAATCAACCCATGTTTGATAACGTTAAAGATTTAGTAGAAATTAAAGATCAATTCATTATCTATATTAATCCAAAAAATATTCTAATTATTCCAAAATTCAAGACTGACATCTCTCCTTCCTTTGCAGTTAAACATGAAGAAAATTACATTATTATATTAAATAATAGAGGGCGTTCCGTCACATTCAACAAAAATAGTAAGCACCTCTATTTTTCAACTAGTGCTGATGTTTACTCAAAACAATGGAACACATCAATAACAGACACCTTGTTATTTGAAGGAAATAGTATTCAAGGGAATGATTTAACTCTTTTTGACGATCAATTAATTATTGGGTCCGAAAAACGTGGTATTTTATTCTATCAAAATAACAACTATCAAAATAAGATTAGTACTGAGAATGGTTTAAAGTCAAATTCTGTTTTAAAATTAAAAATTAAAAACGATTTATTGTTCATCATCACGACCAAAGGATTACAGATTTACAATTTAAAATCTAATCAATTTATTGGCTTAGGAGAGCAAGAAGGCGTAGCATCTGAAAAAGTTATAGATTTTTCATTAAGCAATGATAAATTGTGGCTTTTAGATACAAAGGGATACTACTTCTATGAACTGAATAAATTAACATTTGACAGTCCTATTGAATTGGGTAAGATTTATCTAGATTCTATTTTGGTTAATAATGAAAGAGTTGAAGACTCCAATCATTTAACGCTTAAATATGACGAAAATGATATTCAATTTTATTTTGACTACAGGGATATCGAAACTAAGACTGAAGCACTATTCACCTATAAATTGACAGGAGTTTCTAATGAATGGAAAACAATTGAAACTAGTACAAATAAATTAGTTTTTCCATCACTTTCTCCAGGTAAGTATACTTTTGTTTTAAATGCAGTTTATCGTAATAAAAAAACTAAAACTATAGACTATGAATTCGAAATTTTACCTCCAGTATGGTTCCAACTTTGGTTTATAATAGTAATGATCGTATTAATTGTTTTATTGGTCTCATTTCTTTTTATTTTTCAGATTAAGAAAAAAGAAAAAAAAGGAAAAATTGAATCAAAAATTCAAAACATGAAAACTGCTGTTTTTGAATCAAAATTAGAAGCTATACGTTCACAAATGAACCCGCATTTCATTTTTAATTCCCTAAATTCAATACAAGCATTAGTATTAAAAAAAGACATCAAAAAATCATATGATTATATAGAAATGTTTTCAGAGTTAGTTCGTAAAACATTGGTCTTCTCTGAAAAGAATTACGTGGATATAAATGAAGAAATTAATTTTTTAAGAATTTACTTAAATCTTGAATCACTACGATTGAAGGATGATTTTTCTTTTCATGTAAAAAACAATTCTAATAAAGAAATTTTAATACCATCATTATTAATACAGCCATTTTTAGAGAATGCGATACACCATGGTTTACTTCATAAAAAAGGTGAAAAAGAATTATTTATATCCTTTAATTGTGAAAATGGAATAGGTTCTTGTGTTATAGAAGATAATGGTATTGGAAGAGAAAAAGCAGATGAAATCAAAAAAAGACAAAAATATAGACATGAATCTTTTTCTCTTAGTGCTATGAAAAAACGATTAGAGATATTAAGTGAACAAAATAATGACCATTTTGATTACGTTATAGAAAATTTATACGACAAAAATGGAACAGCTTCAGGAACAAAAGTAACTGTAAACTTTCCTTTTAAGTATGAATATTAATATTTCACAAAGTAAAAACTGCTTTTTGAAAACTGACTTAACTAACGACTGAATTTTTCGCTAAATTAGCCACATGAAAATTATTAAAGCCATAATAGTTGATGATGAAGCAGATGCAAGGGACGTTTTAGAAACAATAATAGATTTTTCAAAACAACCAATTAAAATTGTTGCAAAATGTAGTAACTTAAAAGATGCTGTCCTTAAAATTAAAGAACAAAAACCAGATGTAGTATTTTTAGATATTGAAATGCCTGAGTTTGCTGGTTATGAGATCATTAATTATTTTGATGAAATCAATTTTGAAATTGTTTTTGTTACTGCTTTTAATGAATATGCATTAAAAGCATTTGAATTAAGTGCTATAGATTATTTGGTGAAACCAATTAATAGAGAAAGGTTAAATGAAACTTTAAAAAGGATTGTTGAAAATAAAAATGAAAAAAATGCTATTCTAGAGTATGAAATTCTTTTAGAATCACTACAAAATAAAGAAGTTCAAAAAATTATTATTCCAGAAGTTGGCTTCAATCGAGTTCTTAATCTAAATGACATTATCTGTATTCAAGGACAAGGTAGTTATTCAATGATCTATTTAATTAACAATGAAAAAATAACAGTAAGTAAAAATCTTAAATATTTTAATAAAATCATTTATGAAGGAGCAACATTTTTTAGATCTCAAAAATCTTGGATAATTAACACTAAATATATTACACAGTTTAATGCTAATCAAGGAAAAATTGTTTTAAAAGGTGATATTATTGCTAAAATTTCACCAACAAAAATTGACGAATTTAAGCTAATTACAAATTTTCAATAATACATTATACTTCTATTTATTTCTAATCTTGAGGTTAAAACTCAAAATGAAATAGTTTCATCAACCGGTAAGAGTGTTTCACAAAGTCTATTTCAAATTCAAGAATCCTAGTATTACATTTGAAGAATATTGATTAAAATACAATCAATTTTATTAAATACTAATACTATGAAAAAAACAATACTTTCAATTTGTACATTTGTAACCATAGCAGGATCTGCTCAAGTTGCAAACTATTCTCTTACAGGCGAACATACAGCGGTTACTGTGGGAGGTAGTACAACAATAGCAACCAGTGGATCACAAATAGGATTCAATTACATGTTACGAGACAATTCTGATAATAGTATTGTAACTTTTCCAATACTAGGTACTGGTAATAGTTTAGTATTTAATACCGGGGCAATAGGTGTAAATACGACTTATAATGTATTAGCAAGTAATGCAATCACTTTACAATTCAATACTAATAATAGTACTGTTCAATTTACGAATGATACAAGAACAGTGGATCAAGAAGTAACCTTAGCCGCATGGGTAAGAACTAATGGAACTAATGGTTTAATCAGAAACATAGTTCAACAATATGGCGGTACAGGAGAAGACGCAGGTTATATTCTACGTTTAAGTCCAAATGGGAAAGTATCTATAATAGGTAGAGACCAATCTACCAATTATAGATCATCAGGCGAGTCTACCTCAACGATAGTAAACGATCAATGGCATTATATTGTGGGTACAGTAAACGTTACAACAGGAGTGTGGAGTATTTATGTAGATGGTTCTTTAGAAAATAGTCAAACACATTCTGGAGGTGTATCTTTAACAACAACTGTTTCTGTACTTAAAATTGGCGGAACATTTAGTACTTCTAAATCAATTATTGGAGACGTAAGAGATGTCACTATATGGAATAAAGCACTACTTGCATCTGAGGTTACAGCAAATTTCTCCAACTGTATATCCGGTACTGAAAATAACGTAGTTGGTCATTTTCCTTTAAATGAAGGACAAGGAACTGAAATCTTAGATTATTCTTCAATAGCTATTAATGGGACTAATAATACGGGGAATTTTCCTTATCCATGGATAGAAGAAAGTACATCATGTAGAGATTCATTAGAGATGTCCGATTTAATAACTGTTAACGTTTCTAATGATATTTTAGTGAACTCTATTGCAGTTCAAGGCCAAAATGGTATTTCTATAATAGATACAGATTTTGGGACACTTCAAATGGATGCGACTGTTTTACCTACCAATGCATTAAATGGAAATTATACATGGACTGTAAGTAACGGAACCGGTTCTGCTACTATAAATACAACAGGAATACTTAGTGCCGAAAATAATGGAACCGTTACTGTAAAAGCAACAGCAAATGATGGTTCTGGAACTAATGCTACTGCACTAATTACAATTTCGAATCAGACTGTTGGCATAAATGAAAGTCAATTACAAAATGTAAGTATTTATCCAAATCCAGTTCAAAATGAATTATTCGTTGTTTTAAAAGGTAAACAAATCACAAAAATGGATATTCTTGATTTATCAGGAAAAGTGGTTAAGTCAATCACGCATAGTAATACAAAAACTATTGATGTTTCAGAATTACAATATGGTGTTTATACCCTTAAAGTATACACACAAACTGCTGTTTCTAATACACGATTTATTAAGCAATAAATAATTAAGCGAGAGTAATTTGCAAATGTGAGTTATTCTTACTTTTAAAATAAAAACTATGAAAAAAGCACTGCTATCTATTTTAACTGCACTCTCTTCATTAACATTTGCTCAAGGCTGGGAGAATGTTGGAACAGAAGGGTTTACTACACTTACAGGATTCGGTTCACAATTTAAATGGCATAATTTAACATCCAATAATAACACACTTTATCTTTCTTTACAGGATGGAGTTCACGGAAACAAGGCTACAGTAATGAAATTTAATGGTACCGATTGGGTGGCTCTAGGAACTCCAGGGTTTTCGGATGGTACAATAGCTTATAATGATTTGGAATTTAACACAAACAACACACCTTATCTCGTCTTTAAAGATGGTGGGAATTCTTATAGCCCCACAGTAATGAGTTATGATGGTTCAGCTTGGAATCTTGTTGGGACCGCTGGTATTGGAGTGACGGATTACTGTAACTTCCAGAATATTGAAATTATTAATGATATACCTTTTGTGGCATATAAAAACACAACTAATGATGGGGTTGAAGTAAAGAGTTTTGATGGGACAAATTGGAATTTTGTTGGTCCAGCTAATTTTACTGGTTCAGGCGTAGGAGCAGTTGGTTTTTCACATACACAAAGCACACCTTATGTTGTTTATACTGATATGTCGAATGGTGAAAAAATAAATGTTAAAAAATATAACGGTACAAGTTGGATGTTTGTTGGTGCACCAAATTTTTCTGCATCTTGGGTTGCAAAGATTGGTTTAAAATTTAGTCCCTCAGGAGAACCATATGTATCTTTTCAAGATAATGATAATGGTAATAAGGTTTCTGTGATGCGATTTGATGGTACAAATTGGGTTCAAGTTGGTATGGCAGGAATCAGCACTAATTCGGCGACCTATAATTCATTGGGTTTTTACTCTACCGGAGAACCAGTGTTGAGTTATTTCGATGGCGTAAATCAATATGTTACCATTAAAATTTTTAATGGCACAGATTGGGTAAATTTAGGTCCAGAAAACGCAACTGGTGAAATGATCAATGTACCAGGTCCTGGTTTTCACATCATGAATGATGACCCTTATTTAGCTTATGGTCCTACTACGTTTCATAATACAGTTAAAAAATTTACTGGTTGTACATTAGATAATAGCATTACTGTAACTGGGCAAACATTGAGTGTAGGTGAATCGAATGGGACTTATCAATGGTTTGATTGTAATACTACTAGTCAAATTGTTGGGGAAACAAATCAAAGCTTTATTGCATTGGAAGACGGAAGTTATTCTTGTCACTTTTCAGTGAATGGATGTACTGATTCTACAATTTGCGAAACAATTTCGAGTGTTGGTTTAGACGTAAATCATGTGGTTGAATTAAATACCTACCCAAATCCAGTTCAAAACGAATTGAATATTATCTTAAATGATAAAGAAATCACAAAAATGGACATTCTTGATTTATCAGGAAAAGTTGTTCTATCAATTTATAATACTGTAAATAGTATTAATGTTTCAGATTTAAACCAAGGCGTTTATATCCTTAAAGTATACACACAAACTGCTGTTTCTAATACACGATTTGTAAAACAATAAAAATCAGTATTGAAGAGAGCTATTTACCTATGTAAATAGCTCTCTCTTTTTATAAAACAAAAAACATGAAGCCAACTATTTTTTCAATTTTACTCTTAGTTATTAGTCTATCTGTAAACGGTCAAAATGATCCTTTTATTCAAACTGAACAAGCCTTGATGGATATAGAAAGTTTGGTGTCTAATTTTGAGAAGATTCATTACAATCCATATTTTAAAACATCTAAAACTGTTTTTAATAAAAAAAAGGACGATTTATTAAGCAGTTGGGAAAAAGATTCAATCTCGTTCAAAAAATTTATGGTTACAGGAATGAAATTATCTGCTTTATTAAGCGGAGGACATTCAAATATGGACTGGCAAAATCGTAAGATCATACCGTCAATAAAATCACATCATTATGTGCCATTTACTGGAAAGATTTCTATTGATAATAAAACATTTATTGTCACTAAATCAAGGCATATAGAAATTTCAGCTGGCATGGAAATATTATCAATAAATGGAATAAGTATCGTAGATTTATTTAAAGAATGTATGACCTACATTGGCGGAATAAAAGCCTTTAAAAACTCTACTTGTGAAATGGTATTTCCTCTCTATTTATTTTTTAATGAAAGTTTAAAGGGACCTTATACAATAAGCTGTGCTAATAAAAAAGAAGTTAAAACTATTGGATTATCACTGAAAGAATTTATGCCCTTATTGAATAATAGTTCATTCGAAAACTACACTTTTAAGATTCTAGATAATGAAGTTGGTCTAATTTCATACAATAGTTGTACTGGAGCTAAAAAATTTAACAAGTTTCTAAAAAAGACATTCAAAGAATTAGAAGCAAAAAAAATTACTAAGTTAATTATTGACATCCGAGAAAATAGTGGTGGGAATTCAGACTTAAATGACTTGCTTTTAGCTTATATCACAACCAAATCTTACCTTCAATCAAGTGGTCGATTTTGGAAAGTCAGTCAAATGTCAAAAAAAGTCTATGCTTTAAGGAAGTATGAAAAATTCTTTGGACAGGACTTTATGACCAAATATTATAATACACCTAATCAAGACATAATTGAAGAGTTTTGGAATGATGATTCAATACAACCAATTTCGCCAAATAATTATTTTGAAGGGAATACCTGTTTTCTTATTGGGCCTAATACATTTTCTAGCGCCAATTTTCTAGCAGATGCAGTTAAGACATATAAACTTAGTACGTTGATAGGTTCAGCAACAGGTGAATATACAAATGATTTTGGTGAACAATTAAGCTTTTCACTTCCATACTCAGGATGTATAGTAAATGTTAGTTCTACCTATGATATAGGAGCAAACGGTGATAAAACTATTTTTGAACCAGTATATCCAGATATTAAAGTAGAGGATAACACATTGGACTATGCAGTCGACTGGATAAAAAAGGAAGCAAGTAAAAAATAATTGAAGACTTATTTGTGGAAGTGTACCGAAAACAATCTCATTTTCCTTACTTTTTTTTAATTTGTATACTATAGTATTTATCTTTAATACATCCATATTTCAAATAAATATTACTTTTACATTCAAATAGTTTTTGTCATGAGTGTAATTACAATATTAGATTATATAGGAGTTTTAGTTTTTGCCATGAGTGGTGTATTAGCAGCAAGTGATAAAAAACTAGATTTATTTGGCGGTTTTATAATTGCGTTCGTAACCGCATTAGGTGGAGGTACTTTACGTGACTTATTTCTGAATGTTGACGTAGGTTGGATTCAACACAACAATTATGTTTATGTTGTGATTATAGGAACAATTGGTGCCTTAATCTTTAAAAAAACACTAAAAAAGATTAGAAAAACAATCTTTTTATTTGACACCATTGGTATAAGTATATTTACGATACTAGGCGTACAAAAAGCACTAGAACTTGACACATCTTTAATAATTGCAGTTATGTTTGGTGTAATTACAGCAACTTTTGGAGGCGTTATACGTGATATTTTATGTAATGAAATTCCTTTAATTTTTAGGAAAGAAATATATGCAACAGCATGTGTCCTTGGGGCAATTAGTTATGTTAGTTTATACTCTTTTGAAGTAAATGAAAATATAAATTTAATTATTTCTGGACTGATCATAATAGCCATTAGAACAATTGCTGTGCTTAAAAAGTACAGTTTACCTATTTTGAATGATAAAATATAAATGTCATTAAAAAAGTCCTCTGAAAAAGAGGACCTTTAGTGAGTAAACCATAAACTACTTCAAAATAAATTTAATTGGTAAAATCTAAATCTGATTAGCATTTACCCTACATGTCATTTTCTCCAATTTCATGTTTTTAACAGTTTCTATTATTTTCGAATTTAGATTAGAAGAGATTCCCTCTAATATGGAATACACATAAGGTTAAGCTGGTTTCTAATTTTAAATGAAACTAATTTCAGTCTTCATATCTATTCTATAAAACGATTTTATAATTCATAACATGATTAGCATCATTTGTGAACATTATAAAATAGCACAACTTTGCGTGAATCTTAATACTATCTATTAGAAATTAAAGTCTATGAAAAACAAACATTCGTTTCATATTCCTGTAATGGGAATTGGTTTTACTGTTGATTCAGCCTTAAAGGTTGCACATTTTGGAATAGATTCTGTTTTATCACTTAGTGGTCACAAACTACATGAAAAACTACGTAAGTTCCATGGTGAGAATAATGGTATTGTTTATGAAGAAATTTCTGAAAAAGTAGAAGATTATAAGGCAAAAAGAACAACCGCCTATTTAAATTTTTTATCTGACTTAACCACAAATAAAATAAATGATTTTAAAGATTCACCTTTTAAGTTTAGGAGTCAAATCGAAAAATATTTAGATTTATTACCGGACGGTGAAAATTTAAAAAAGGAATTAGATAATTTAATGTCTCCTCCAATTGACATTGAAGATTACAAAAAATGGATTTCTACTCATTTGAAAGTTGGAAGTATTGACGTAAACATAATGACCAAATTAGATAGAGAGAATTATATAAAAGGAGAAAAATTACCACCTGAACACAATGATGCACATGTGGCATTAAGAGGCTATGCGAACAGTAAACTTTCATCTTCACTTATTTTATCAGCGGGATTAAATCCTAGATTGTTCACTTATATGGAACAATTTGAAGACTTTTATCCAGACCGAAATGGTCAACTCAAAAAGAAAATTATTTTAAAAGTAAGTGATTATAGATCTGCACTTATTCAAGGAAAATTTCTAGCCAAAAAAGGTTTATGGGTATCTGAATATAGAATTGAATCAGGATTAAACTGTGGTGGACATGCTTTTGCTACAGAAGGTTTTCTTATGGGGCCAATATTGGCGGAATTTAAAAACAATAAGGTAGATCTTTTTAATTCTGTGTTTGAGGTTTTAAAAATAGCCTTAGACACTAAAAATTGCCATGTATCTAGAGACCTATTAACGCTAAATTTAACTGCTCAAGGCGGTGTTGGAACATCAGAAGAACATCAGTTTTTACTAGATGAATATGACTTAGATTCTGTTGGATGGGGAAGTCCTTTATTATTGGTTCCAGAAGCAACAAATGTAGACAGTCCAACAATGACCAGGCTTATTGAAGCAGAAGAAAAAGATTTTTTTCTAAGTAATATTTCCCCTCTAGGTGTACCATTTAACAGTCTTAAAGGTACCACTAAAGAGTTAGAAAGGCAAGAAAGAGTAGCCAAAGGTAAACCTGGTAGCCCTTGTATTGAAGGGAATTTGGCACTGTTTAATACTGAATTCACCGATAAGCCCGTTTGTATAGCCTCACGTCAATATCAGAATCTTAAAATAAAAGCACTTGATAAAGCAGGTCTATCTTCTGAACGTTACAAAAAAGAATACGATAAAGTAGTTGCCAAAACCTGCCTTTGTACAGGTTTAGTTACCTCTGTGCTTTCCGTAAATGATTTAGATAGTATAGTTGGAAATGATGGCGCATCTATTTGCCCTGGGCCGAATATGGCTTATTTCAAAAAGGTGATGACCTTAAAAGAAATAACGGATCATATTTATGGTAGAAAGGGTATTGTTTTCGAGACAGTACGTCCGCATATGTTTATAAAAGAACTCTATGCTTATATTAAATATTTAACAAATGCAATTGAAGATTCAAAAGAAGAGGTGACTAAAAAAGAGAAAAGACGTCTCGTTAAATTTTCAAATAACCTAACCAACGGAATCGATTATTATTACGCTCTTTTCAATGCTAATAAAATTGCATTTAGCTCAACAAAGTCCATCATTATAAAAGAGCTAGACACTATTAATGATAATTTACAAAAGTTACATATTAACATTATGGAGTTAACTCCAGTAATCCCTGTTCAAACGGTATAATTGAACTTAACCCTTTGTTACTAACACACTCTAAAATAGTAAATCAACTCAATACTAATTACAATATGCAGACAAAAAAAAGAAAACCTTTTACGTTTATGAAAGTTATGTTAGCTGTTTTTTCCTTTCTGTTATCTAGAAGGTATATCATAAAAGTAAAAGGTGAAGAACTTTTACATGAATCAGGAGCAAAGCTTCTCTTACAAAGTCATCAATCTCATATTGATCCGCAGTTACTTGGTGTATTTGTAGCACAAAGGAGTGGTTTAGTACCAGTTATTTCTGAAAAGTTTTTAGGTATTCCAATCATTGGCTCTATCTTAAGATCACTAGATGCGGTTTCAGTCAGTGATTTAAAGCATGGCAATCGTGATCCAAATGTTTTAAAGAACATGTTTTCTAAAATAATGGAGGCACTTAAAAATGGGAAAAGTGTATTAATAGCTCCCTCCGGAACAATAGCTGAAGCCCCTATTGAGCGCATTAAAAATAAACAAAGTGCGCACGCTCTAGTCTCAAACATTCCTGACAATGTAAAAATAATTGGAGTACGTGTAAACGGATTATGGGGAAGTATGTGGTCGGTTGCATGGATGGGTAAAAGACCAAATTTTTTATTAACCTTACTAAAAGGATTGTTTTATATACTAGCAAATCTAATCTTCTTCTTACCAAAACGCCAAGTCACGTTTGAATTTGAAGATATCACTGAAGAAGCAAAATTGCAATCGAAATCTGATAGAAAAACGTTTAATACGTATTTAGAAGAATTTTACAACATTCATGGCCCTGAAAAAGAAATCTATATTAAGCATTTCTTCTACGCTCCTAAACTAGAGAGAACGTATCCACATAATTTAAAGAAGATGTAAATACAATATTGATTATTTTAATCTTTCAAGCTATACACGACATCCCTTACTTTTGACGCCCATTCTAAATCTGTTTTACTTTTGTCAAACGTTTCATAACTAATTGGTTTACCAAAAGTAATTTTAAATGTCTTGTTCTTTAATTTGAAGGTTTCATTTGCTAAATACATCATCTCAATATTTGCTTTCACTCCTAGCTTTTTACGCCAATTAGATAAACCATAAAAGAACTTTGATAATTCACCTGTAATATGGATAGGAACAATGTTTCGCTGAAATTTCTTAGCTCGAACAACAAAGGTTTTCTTCCATTCAGAATCCATTACAATACCATTTGTTCGTCTACTCACCAATCCAGCAGGAAAAATCAGTACGGCATTATCAGAAGCAAATAATTCGTTTAATTGTTTCACACTATCTTTTGTTTTAGCTCCATGTTTATTGACACCTACCATGAAATCTTCAACATTACTAAAGTTCATCATTACATCATTGACCATGAACTTTACATCCGGTCTTATTTTAGAAATTTCATGAGCTAGTCCAAGTGCATCAAATCCTCCCAACGGGTGATTAATTACAAATATCACTCCACCAGTATTTGGAATATTCCCTAAACCTTCAGATTCAAACTTAAGATTAAACCTTTTTATCAATTCGTTACAAAACACAAAATTCTTCAGGTCCTTAGTTTCATGCAAAACTTTATTAATCTCATCTTGATGAAAAATTCGCTTCAAATAACTTATGATAAAACCAGGCATCCACTTTTCTAATTTTGGATTCTTATCTTTTAAAATGGTATTGATATCAATAATTTTTTTCATACTGTTAAAATAAATCAGTCAGTTAAGGCTTAATTAGCGTGCAACAAAATAATTTCACAAAATTAGATGCATTATTCTAGAAAAAACATGACCTACTTCATAAAGTAAAATTAAAAAAGCGTGTTACAATTGACACAGACTTTAATTAATACTATTATATCTGATTCTATTTACAGTGTAGGTCTATATAGCTAATATTACAAATAAAAAAACCAAAGGTTTAATTACGGGGAATAATCCGTAATAAACTTTCTCTATTACAAAAGCCAACTCTTAGAAGTTGGTTTTTTGTTTTAGGGTAAAATTAAATTTAATAGTTTGGTTGGAATCCATAACTAAACTTATATACGAATAAACTTAGAAGTCTGAATTATACGTCCAATATGGACTTTAATAAAGTAAATACCCTTAGGTAAATACTTAACATCAATTGCATTCTCTAAGGCTCCAGAATCAATAATTTTTCCAGAAACTGTTCTTATTTCGTAAAAAACACTTTCTTTATTAGTAGCCTTCAAATTAATAAACAATTCATAAGTAACTGGATTTGGATGAAGTTTGAATCTATCTATTTCACATGTTGCCAAATAGGAATCATATTCTTGTTGAATACCATCTAAATCCACTTCAACTAATTTATAATATCCACTAACAAAGTTACTTTCATGATTAAACCTATATCTTTTTTCCGTTGTCGAATTACCTTCACTATTAACGATCCCAATAGTTTCAAAATATTCACCATCTTCACTAAATTGAACCATGAAATAATCTGAATTTTTCTCTGACAATGTTACCCAATTTAGTTCTGTCTTATTACCATCACAATCTGCATCAAAAGTAAACAATTCAACTGCTAAAGTAGAATTAACTACAATGGTATATATATCAGAAACTTCACAAGCGCCCGAACCAATTGAATATTCAACATCAAAATTACCTTCACCTGTAATGGAAGGGTCGAACAAACCATCAGCTGTAATACCAGAACCGGTCCATGTTCCTCCATTATCGACAGCGCTCATTTGATAAGGATTACTACTCGATACTAGTACTTGAGATACTATATTTACTGTTGGGTCTGCAACTCCAGATTGAGCAGCTGGAACTGGAGCTAGCTCCAAATTAAAATTCGTAGAAGAACCTGACCAATTTTCTACAACAATCATTAATCTATCTCCGGCTGAAACATTAGGTGCTACTACGCTAGAAGCACATGCGAAAGAACTGCCTATTTGGTTACATCCACTCGAGTTAGTAGCATAATTACACGAAATTTGATTCGTAACATCAAGAATTGCATCACACGGCTCTATACCCAGTGGTATATTAAATATTGCAAGATCCAAATAACCAGTTGAAGCATCTCCATCAATTAGTAATTCTAAAGGACCTGATTGCGATATATATAAAACTACATATCCATATCCTGGTCCAAAGAAGTCCAAACAAGAACTAACCTGAGTTCCCGGTGCAACAAAATTGAATGGGCCAGAATTCATTTGGCAAATATTTGCATTAGTGTTACACTGGGCATTTACCATTGATAAATTGAATATACTAAGTAAAGCTAAAAATAGGTAATGTTTAAAATATTTCATAATTCACGATTTATATTCTAAATAACCATACTTGTGCCGAAAAACCAAAACAGCTAAAACACAAGGTATAACAGAATAAATATGACTTTTAAACACCATCAATATGAACCAAATCTGGACAAGATTCTCAATTTGAAACAATCCCATAATGAAAATTATTGATTCCTAAACTACACTATAAAACAGCTAATTAGCTCATTTTAAGTTAAACTGTAACCTTATTAGAGTTCATTCTTATATAAATATCTAAAATTTATATCATGAAAAAAATTACTACTTATCTACTCCTTTTAAGTTCATTAGCTGTAACATCTTGTTACAAAGAAGTATCTAATGCTTATGGATGGGAATACCAATATACTAAGGAATCAAACCTCACAGATTTAAATCCAAAAAAAGGCTATTTTGGCGAACGTGAAGACTTTAAAGAAAAGAGTGAGCAAAAAGTAATTTACACTGCGTTTTTAACTATGACTGTAAAAGAGCTAGATACGGTCAATGCAGCTATCAAGAATATCGCCAAACGATATAACGGATATGTAAGTGAATCAGGTACAAAAAGAGCTATAATAAGAGTTGAAAGTAAATATTTAACTAATGCTGTTTCTGAAATTGAACGACTCGGAACAACTGAAAGAAAATCAATAAAAGGTCAAGATGTTACAGACGACTATTTTGACCTTAATTTGAGACTTGATAATGCACAGAAAGCCAGAATACGCTATTTAGAATTATTAGCTAATGCAGAAAATGTAACAGCTGCTTTAAAAGTAGAAAAAGAACTGGAGAGACTTAATGGAACCATAGAAACTCTTAAAGGTCAAATTAGTAACATTAATCATTTGGATCAATTTTCAACATTAACCATAAACTTAAATCAAAAAAAGAAACCTGGTATTTTAGGCTATATCGGTATTGGAATTTATAAAAGTGTCAAGTGGTTATTCATTAGAGGGTAACATCTTCTCATTTGTCAATTGAATTTATCCACAAGTAATTACCTTTCTTAAATTTTAAAGGTAATCTACAGTCTATTTTGGATTAAGTTGAAGTAACTTGAGCTTGGCCGATTTAAATTTCAATATATTAAGAACGTATTTTCTTTGTACATAACAAAGGTGTTATTTTACTACGCATTATGTTTACGTAATAAATAAAATTGTAGAATTAGTAAGACTCGAACTTACATTTCTGGTGTCGTAAACCAGTGTTTTATCCTTTAAACTATAATTCCTTGGGTGTCTCCGGGACTCGAACCCTGTTCTCTTCATTCACAGTGAAGTATTCTACCTCATAAACTAAAGACACCATTTGTACGGAGAGAGAGATTCGAACTCTCAAAATTCTGCTTCTAAAACAGACGCGTATGCCGTTCCGCCATCTCCGCATTTAATATGTGTTGCCCTGATAGGGATCGAACCTATGACTTCAGACTCAAAATCTGACGTGCTGCCATTACACCACAGAGCAATTATAAACCAAGTACCAACTTGGTTATTCGTCTGAGAAGTAGATTGGCTGACCTCATACTGCAACAACTCAACTCGAACCAATTCCAAGTGAACTTGACTTGATTATTCGTCTGAGAAGCAGGATTCATTTCGGCAAGCTCAATATAAACCTAGCGCCTGCGACCTCCGTTATCGTCCCAATTAATGTTACACCGATAATCTTTTAAACTCAAGAGACAGTAGAGTTCTACTTGAAAATCGGTGTTTGGTGGAAGTGGTAGGATTCGAACCTACATGCTCAATTAAGAAACTTGAGTTACAGTCAAGCGAGCCAACCAATTGCTCAACACTTCCTTTTGTCTGAGAAGCAGGATTGACTCACGCCTTCCTGCAATAACTCAACTCCAAGTGAACTTGGTTTGGTTATTCGTCTGAGAAGCAGGATTCGAACCTACAATCTCCTGCATCCAAAGCAGGTAAACAACCAATCGTTATCTTCCCAGTTAATAATAGAGACAAGAATGAGAGTCGAACTCATACAAAACGGATTTGCAGTCCGTTGCCTTAACCATTCAGCCATCTTGTCTTTTTTTTGCGGAGAGCAAAGGAATCGAACCTTCACCACATTTCTGTGGACATATTTAGCAGATAGGCGTAACAAACCAATATTTACCTACTCTCCAATTGCGGAAGGGTGGGAATCGAACCCACACGAGTCTCACTCTCCTAACAGTTTTATTCACTCATTTTATATGAAGTGTTCATCTGTTCGCCAAAAGGCTCGGGTCAAGACTGCGGCCACCACCTATTGGCTTGCCCTTCCGTTTTAATTCTATTTTTGACCAATTCCAAGTGAACTTGGCTTGGTTATTCGTCTGAGAAGCAGGATTCGAACCTACAACCTCCTGCATCCAAAGCAGGTAAACATCCAATCGTTATCTTCCCAGATAATAAGGCACAAAAAAAGCACCTCTGTTCGGAGGTGCTTGACTTATAGTACTAAAATAGTATATCTATATTATCATAACACGCTCCATAAAACTTAAACACAACAGATAACTACTCGGTCGAGTGGATTGAATAAGTGGACTTGTATATCGCAGAGGTTGTAAAGCCATTTGTTGCGTATGTATATAATGTTGTGTCATGTTTATAATATTTAATAATGCAGATGTTTTAATAAATTAGTTCTGCGGTGCAAATGTAGATACAATGTTTCTAACCATCAAATAAAAATTGATTTATTTTATTGACAATCAGTTAGTTAAGTGTAAATCTTAGACATTTCTATCCCTGTTCGCTTCACTGCAAATCCTCTACTTTTCTCAACTGACTGTCTCCCAATTGTTTTCCGTTTCAATTATCTATTTTTATGTCTATTTATAATTTTACATTTCTTTAAAAAAAAGTCATAAAAAAAACGCCCAATACAATTGGACGCTCTTAATTATCTTATATTTTGCTCTAATTCCTTAGTTCAAATTCTTAAATAATACCATAACACATCCATTTCGTTTCGCAACTAGCGAACGATAACTACAGAGCTGAACACTCGGTCGTTGGATTTTATGTTGTATTAAATTTTTCATTTTTGTTTTTCTATTTTAACAGACGTCAAATATAATGGTTTGGTTGGGTTAATTTCCTAATCACTCTTATTTTACTAACTTAAAATGTAACATTATGGAACGCTACTGTGATATAAGTAGCAAAAATTTATACAATGAAATAATTTACTTTTGCTCTTATCTTAATCTGTTCATTAAGTTTAACATCATGTTAAAAAGCAGCTTCTAACGCTTATGGTTGGAAATATAATTATCATAAGGAGTCAAGTCGTACTGAACATACATGTTGGCCAAACGAAATTTCACAAGCTGAAAGGTGAGTTTCACTAAGTCAGTTTAATTTGATTGAATAATTAGTGTATGTTTGAACTCAAAAATTGAATATTATGAAAAAACTACTACTTTTAATATTATCTGTACTTCCAAGTTTCCTTTTTGGACAAATGCCAGCTCTAAATTGGGCAAATTCTACAGATTATACTGTAAATTCTACTGCAGTTATGCCAAATGGAAATATTATTTCTGGAGGATATTTTTCTGGAATTAATGATTTTGATCCAGGAGCGGACAGTTTAAAAATAACTTCTGTAGGAAATTTAGATATGTGCCTGCAAATGTTAGATGATTCTGGTAATTTAATTTGGGCTAAAGGCTTCGGTTCGGCTGAGCAAGATGTTATAACAAGTATAGTTACTGATGTGGATGGTAATATATTTGTAACAGGTTATTTCCAACAAACAGTTGATTTTGATTTAGGGCCTGGCGTTTTTAATTTAACATCTGCTGGTTATAAAGATATATTCATTCTTAAGCTTACTAATACTGGCGACTTTGTGTGGGTAAAACAAATTGGATCACTATATTCAGACATTGGCAATTCTATTAAAATGGGTTTGAATGGTGAATTGTTGCTCACAGGTGAATTTTCAGGAACAGTAGATTTTGGTTCAACTACAATTTCTTCTACGCTAGGATATCTTGGATCTGTATCAGTGTCGGATATCTTTGTTGCTAAATTAAGCGATAGTGGTAATGTACTTTGGGTAAGTAATGCTGGTGGAACAGGGTCGGAAAATGGTAATGATGTGACAGTGGATTCGCAAGGAAATGTTTACTGCACAGGAGATTTTCAGGGCTTGAATATTGATTTTGATCCCTCAGCAGGACAAACTTTATTATCTGCAAATCCCGGGGATTATGATGGATTTGTTATGAAATTAAATGCAAATGGAGCCGTTCAATGGGCATATTCAGTTGGTGGGTCAGGAAGAGATCGTACTTCAAGTATAGAAACTGATGCATTTGATAAAGTGTATGTTTCTGGTCAATTTAATGGTAGTTCTGATTTTGACCCTTTGGGAAATTCAACGACTATAAGTTCAACTTCAAATGACGTTTTTATACAAAAGCTAAATGCTGATGGAACATTGGTTTGGGTGAAATTAATTTCTGGAGCAGGTGGACAAGCATGTCATGACATGTTCGTTTCGGAAACTGGAGAAGCATATATAGTAGGCTACGCATCTGGGGATACTGATTTTGACCCGTCGGTAAATACTCAGACAATTACTAATGCAACTAATAATTGGTATGGTTATGTAACCAAGTTAGATGCAAATGGAAATTTGGACTGGTTTACAGTATTTGAAGGAACCATAAATTTTATTAAGTCGATCAATTATGATTCAAATGATAACTTAATATTATCTGGACAGCAATATGGGACGATTGATGTTGACCCAACCGGTAATGTAACTAACTTAAATGTGGCACCTTTTTCAACAAATTCTGCAATGGTTATTAAATACGGAAGTAATTCTACTACCGCTGTAACCACTGTAGCCGAACAAGAAAATGTAACGCTAAAAATATTTCCAAATCCAACTCAGAATATAATTACTATAGCGAGCGCGGAGAACATTGAAGTAATCAACATCTATAATTTTTTAGGACAAAGTGTTATTAGTAATATAAAATCTTCTAAAATTGACCTCACTGCCTTACCGGATGGTATTTATTTTGTAAAAGTTAAAACTTCAAAAAATGAGTACACTCACAAAATTATAAAAAAGTAAGCTTTTTTCATAGTTTGCGTAGATGGAGGATTCTTAATTGAATTCTCCATCTATTTTTATGTCAATTTATAATTTTACATTTCTTTAAAAAAAAGTCATAAAAAAAGCGCCCAATACAATTGAACGCTCTTAATTATCTTATATTTTCTTCTAATTCCTTAGTTCAAATTCTTAAATAATACCATAACACATCCATTTCGTTTCGCAACTAGCGAACGATAACTACAGAGCTGAACACTCGGTCGTTGGATGTTATGTTGTTTTAAATTTTTCATTTTTGTTTTTCTATTTTAACAAACTTCAAAGTAAAATTTGGTTGGGTAAAATTTAATTATTTCCAAAATTCAAACCATTTTTTACTATAAACGCTGCTGTTATTGTAATACGTACCTGTGCTGTGAATAATATGATTCAATTTTAATTCAAAATCCTTACCTTCTCTTTTGCCAAATTTTTCACTCTTGATATATAATTTTGTTTATTCTCAAAGTAATCATCATATACCAAATAGTAGAATTCAAATAATAATTGATAATCACAATTCTTATTATAAAACTGCTGAAGAACATTTAGTATTGATTCTATCGAATCAAAATCTGACACTCTACTTAATTTTTGATAAGATTCTTCTACAAGGAAAACAAAAAATTCGTCAAAATTGTAGTTTTCAATCAAGTATTTTTCTAAATCATTTAAAATATTTTTACTCTTATAATCTCTATCTACAAGTGACAGTACAACATCATCTCTTTCAATAGCATTCAAAATATCTACGTCATTATAGAGCCATTGCTCAAAACTTTCAATTGAAATATTTCGAGCAAGGACATCAAATAATTTATTTTTTAGCTTCTGCATCTCTTTTAGCTTTCTCTATTTTGTTTCTTTTTCTCACTTTCCAAGGTGCATTAATTTGCCAATCACCAGCCATAATAGAACCATAAGGCATCACCTCATCAATGACAGTACCTAATCCAAATTCATCCATTTGGTTTCTCACTGTATTTGCATTTTTGTAAGCTGACGGTAATTCAGAAATATCAATTTCATTAGAATAAAATCTAATATCTAAACCTTTAGTCTCTTCTGCAAAAATTTCAAAAATAGGTGTTTCACCTTTCGATTTTTTATGTTTTGTTCTACTCATATTTCTACCAGCTCCGTGAGGTGCAAACCCTAAATTACTCGCTGTAGATTCTCCTTCCACAATTAAAACAGGTTCAGCCATATTTAATGGAATTAATCTAGGTCCTGTAATATCAGGCATAAATTTTTCATTCAAAGGAGTAGCCCCTTTGGCGTGATAAAATAAATCTCCATCTTTAAATACAAAATTATGTTCATTCCAAAATCTGTTTTCAATTTTAGCACCAGTTTTTTCAGCTGTTGCATTATGAATACACATATGATTTTGTTTGGTCCATTCTCTAATCACCTGTAACGCATTCCAATATTCTTGCCCCTCTTCAGTATCAAATGGAATCCAAGCATTTTGCTTCAATGTATCTTTAGATAATTTCTTTCTGAATTTTTCAGCGATTTTCATCCCTTTCGTAAATAATCTCGCGCCTACACCTCTTGAACCATGGTGAGTAATCATCATTGTATTACCTGTTTTTTTAGATTTACCTACAAATAAAAAGTGATTCCCGTCTCCTTGAGTTCCTAAATGCGATCTGGCCGCAGAAATCATTTGTTGTTCATTCAAAATTCTATTTCCTTCAAATGCTTCTAATAATTCTGTTGGAAATCTATATTGATCATTTCTTTCTCTACCGCCTGGTCCAAAATGTGTTGATTCATGCGCTGCATCTAAAATAACTTTAGGGTCAACCATACCAAAATCGGTTAACATAACTGAACAACAAATATCAGCACTATGCATACCTGGATGAATAGCATTTTTTGTAACAACGACTCCTCCAACAGGAATAATTCCTTTAGGTCCTGCTGGACAAGCATCTGGCATAACTGACCCCCCCACTACAGTTGGGGTTCTCATCACCACTTTCATTGTTTCAATAACAGACGCTACATTTTCAGCTTCCAACTCATTCTCTGCTTTAATATTAATGGCAAAAGGAACTTCTTCTTGATGTAATTCAATCATTGGTTCAGCAATATATTGCTCTAAATACGCCAACATATCTTTATTCTCTAATTGATTTTCGTTTATGTGTTCAATTGCATTTTTAAACCAAGCATCAGGCGTAAACCCTAACTCAATTAATGTATTTCCATTGATTTTAATTTCTTGTTTCATATTCTCATTTTTAAATATACATAAGATTTATTTAACTTTTAAATACTCTTATTTCTTATAACAGTACAAAGATGTGAAAGTAGTACGCAAACAATTTGCGTAGTTAAAATAAATTAGTAATTTTAGAGTATGGCACAAAATAAAAACGCACTCATTAGGTATAAAACCATTGATAAATGTTTACAAAATCAGTATAAACAATGGACATTAAATGATTTAATTGAGGCCTGTTCAGATGCCCTTTATGAGTATGAAGGACGTGATGTAAATGTAAGTAAGCGAACCATACAATTAGACATTCAGTTAATGCGTAGTGACAAATTAGGGTATAATGCACCGATTGAAGTCTATGATAAGAAATTTTATCATTATGCTGACTCGGATTATTCTATTACCAATATTCCCATTACTGAAAGTGACATGAATGTATTGGCTGAAACGGTGGAAATGTTAAAACAATTTAAAGATTTTTCTTTATTTTCAGAGCTCGGCGGAATTATTCAAAAGTTAGAGGATAAAGTATATTCTGAATCCAACAATCAAGCGGCTATTATTCATTTGGATAAAAATGAAGGGTTGAAAGGTTTAGAGCATTTAGACACAATTTACCAATCTATATTGAAAAAAATTGTCCTAAAAATTAACTATAAATCATTTAAAGCCAGAACTGCTACTGAATTCATTTATCATCCGCTTATTCTAAAGGAGTTTAATAACCGTTGGTTTATGGTAGGGAAAAAAAATAATGAATCCACTATAATGACTTTAGCATTAGACAGAATTGTTACCTTAGATTTTGATTTAGACATTCCATTTCTGGATGAACCATTTAACGGAGATGAACATTACAAAGATACGATTGGTGTAACCGTTTTAAATGATGAACAATTAGTAAAAACAATTTTAAGAATAGACAGATTAAACGCTCCTTATGTATTGACTAAGCCGTTTCATTCCTCTCAAAAATTTATTGAAAGGAATCAAGATGGTAGTATATTGATCGAATTAAAAGTTCATTTGAATTATGAATTTGAGCGGTTAATTCTTGGTTTTGGAGACTCCATTGAGGTGATTGAGCCAAGACGATTGAGAACAAGGATGGTTAAGAAGTTGAAAATTGCACTCAACAATTATATTCAACCTTGATTTTGTAATACTTTAATGTGTTTTATCAGTCGATTCACATCAAATTCAAGCGTACCACTATAGACTCCTCTTATGTGTCCTTGCTTGTCAATTAGTACAAAATTTTCTGTGTGTACAAAACCAGAATCGTCACCAGTCTCTTTAAAGTGTTCATCCGAAAAGTAAGAGAACCTAGCCAGTTTTTTAATGTCATTCTCTGGCCCAGTTACTAAATGCCATTTTGAATCGTCTACATGATTTCTTTCCGCATAATCTTTTAAAACAGTAACTAAATCTACAGATGGCATAACTGAATGTGAGAGTAATAAAAAGTCATCATTGTCTTTAAATTCTGCCTGCAATTTTTCAAAGTGGTTGGTTAGTTTGGGGCAAATCCCTGGGCATGACGTAAAAAAGAAATTAGCCACATAAATCTTACCTTTGAAATCCTCTTGATTTATTAATTCCCCATTCTGATTGGTTAATGAAAAATCCAAGACAGTGTGCAACGTATCTTTATTTGGTACATTATTTTCAATCCAAATGGGCGTAAAATCAGGTTCATTAAAATAGGGCAATGTGGATACTGTTTGGACATCAACCTTCTTTATTTCATTAGAACATCCTAATAAAATTAAGCAAGTAAGTATATATAAAAAAGCCTTCTCCATTACATTTTAATTTTACTATTTTCATTATCAACCGAATAACAATTCTTCATATTTACTAAACCAAATCGGTCACCATTAATTGCCGTATAATTACATTTTATATTTCCGTCCTCATCCCAAATGCGCTGATGTCCAGATTCCTTACCATTTTCAAAATTCATTATTTTAAACTGTTCTCCTGATTCTGACCATTCTAATAATTCACCTTCATATTGACCTTGACCATTAAAATTATACGTAAATTTCGGTTTTGAATTTGACCACCACCCTTTATGAAGTCCGGTTTTAACACCATCAGTGTACGTTCTGGATTCAATTAGGGTGCCATTGGGGTGCCAGCTTTGAAATTTACCATTCAATTTGCCATCAACATACTGAGCTTTATTTTGAATTGTTCCATTCTCGTATTTCTTAACCAATTCTCCTGAGAATAATTTATCCAACCTTGACATAACCCCGTTCTCAATATTAAAACCTTGTCCATTTTCCCAAACGTAGGATTCTAATGTGTTAGTTGAACAAGAGTACAACAACAGCAGACCTACTAAGGTTAGAATTAGTATTTGAGAGAAAAACTTCAATTTAAAATTAATGTGTAATTGTACCTGCTATGCCATAAAAGCCATTCCCATTTATATAAGGAGATTCACCTGTGACGTGGTAATGGTAAATTCCTGCTGGAAAATCTGGAGTAACTGAAAAATGTCCATGATATTCATCTAAATCTGCATTGGTAATTAATGTTCCGTTTTCATGTGTTCCATAAACAGGAAAACCATCCATTAGCAAACCAACTAAACCTTCATTTCCATTTTCTTGCGTTAACCATGAACTTTCTAGATGGTAATGGTAATTACCCTGTCCTTGAGGATGGCCATCCCATTGATCAAACGTTGGAATTTCATCTTCTAAAACATCTCCAGGGGCAGCACTTTGATTATATAAAGATACACTATTCACAGCAACTCCCATTGTTCCCATTGGTGTTGATTCATGATTAGAAGCTATACTTGGGTATCTTGGAATTGTCATTGTGATAGACTGCTCAACAATTTCATTAGGATTTTGATTAAAACCTGATACTGAATAAGATTCATACAGACTATGTCCTACTGGATAATATGCACTTTTATGATCTGGTTGACTTTTAGTTGTAATCACAATATTTGACCCATTAATTGTAAAGGTCGTATTTCCTGTATTGAATTTACTAGCTAATACACTAATATCTGTACTTCCACTTGCTTCAACAGTTGTTTCAGCTACTTCTTCTTCCTCTTTTTTACACCCATATAGGATGAATGTAGAAAGTAATCCAACAGTAATTAGTTTTAGTGCGTTAGTCATAAATTTAAGTTTAAAAGTTAGTTCTATACACCTATAGACTTAACAAATTTTAAAAGGTTTAATTCAATTGAAAAATTTTCTAAATTAACTTATTAAAATTCAAAAATAACACCAATTGTTGGTGTAATTAATGCAGATTCATTTTGAATTAAAATAGGTTGACCATTAGATCCATCCGCTTTTAAAGGTTGACCATCTGTTGTTTCAAATTCTGTATTATCTGCATTACGCTTAAATGTATATGATGGTGGAGATTGTCTTTTATTAAACAATACATTCTGTAAATCAACATAAAAATCAAAACTAACCTTCTTTAAATTCACAATTTTGTCAATTCGCAAATCCAATTGACTAAAATTATTTAAACGTTGACTATTTAACTTTGAATAATCTAAAACACCATTTCCTAATGTTGCGTAAACTGGTTGTGATGCAACTAAATCATAAGGGATATATGGCACACCGCCAGAAAAACGATATTTCAATCCTAGTTTCCAGTTCTTTTTAAAGTTATAACCCAATGTAGCAGATACGATATGTTGATTGTCCCAAGCAGAAGCAATAAACTCTTCATCTAAACCAGAAAATAAACTTCTAACATAAGTATAACTCACAATGTAAAATAGGTTTTTTACTAATTTCTGTTGAATAAAAACTTCTGCACCATACGCTTTACCTTCTCCTGAACTTTTTATGGCTTCATTTCCAATGGAACCAAATTGTGACCCTTGATTTGCCAATGACGTTCCATTAGCAATTGACACCGGATAATTGCTGTACTGCTTATAAAATCCTTCCACTGTAATTCTCATACCGTCATTCGGTAAAAATTGAGTACCTAACACAAAATGATTTGAATTGATGTAATCCATTGATTTATTCACCAATTCTCCAGCAGCATCTTTATAGCCTAAAGATGTATACATGGGAATTTTGAAGTATCTTCCTACGGAAGCCGTTAAATCCAACTTTTCGTTTAAATGATAAGCAGCCGATAACCTTGGAGACATTGTTCGTCCAGCATCCATTCCATACGTTGTAAATGAATTCACATCAGACCTAACACCAGTAGATACTAATAATCTTTTTTTGAAAAACGATTTAGACACTTGAGCAAAAGCACCTGCTTTTAAAAAATCAATTTCACTATTTACGTTTATCGCAATTTCTGGCTTAATTAATAGTCCATTATCATCATAAACGGCATTAGATACTTTATTAAATAAACTTGTGTTATACTTTACAAATTGACCCATTACACCAAATGAGTACTTCCATCCATTTTTATATTTGTTAAAGTCAAATCTAAATTTATTTTCTATTTCTTGAGATTTTAATTTCAAATTTCTAAACGCTTCATTGTCATTTTGAGCATCTTCAAATTGATCCAATTGATTATCAAACATATTTCGACTCAAAGACAAATTATAATACCCATCTTTTATACGTCTTTTATACGTTGCACCAACCGTATAATTCCATTGCGTTATAAAAGGTAAAGCTCTTACTAAATATTCATTTTCTAAAGATGATTCTTTTGTTGCAGCAAATTTAAACTTATCAATAGCGCCTAATCCTAAAACTGTAATTGTAGATTTTGGTGTCAACTGATTAGTTACCTTAAATTGAAAGTCAGAAAAATTTGGTCTTATTGGTAAGTCCAACGCTGTAAACAATAAATCTAAATACGATTTACGGGCAGACACCAAATAATCGGTTTTTTTGTTTTTACCTAAAGGTCCTTCAAATGTTAAGGAACTTTCAGTAACACTTGCCCTTATATTTCCAGAAAACTTTTCGGTATTCCCTTGTCTTTGGTTAATCACAAATGTAGAGGCTAGAGCATTATCGTATTTAGCATCAAATGCAGATGAACTTAATTTCAATTTTTCAATAAAAGAGACGTTTAAAATTCCTTGAGCTCCACCAGAAGATCCTTGGGTTTGAAAGTGATTCAAAATTGGAATTTCAATCCCATCTAAATAATACACATTCTCATTTGGAGCGCCTCCTCTTATTATAATGTCATTACGTTGAGCTCCTCCGCTTGACCCTCCAACACCTGGTAAGGTTTGTACTACTTTCGATACATCAAAATTCCCTCCTGGGTTTGATTTAATTTCTTGTGACGTTAATTGTTGAACAGATAAGGGAGTAATCATATCCGTAATTTTAGCTTTTGCATTACCATTATAAGTCACTTCGACTGTACCCAATTCTGTAGTTTTTTTCTCCAATTCAAAATTTACAATTTGAGCATTCCCTGAATTTAATACGATATTGAACTTCTTTAATGATTCATATCCATCATAGGTAGCAATTAAATTATACGTCCCTGTTTTAATTTCAATTTTATACTTTCCATCAAAACTTGTCACCGCTCCAGTTTCCGAATTTTCAGCAAAAACTTTAACAAACGCAAGCGGTTCTTCAGAATTCAAATCTGTGACTACTCCTAAAATTGTACCTTTAGATTGTGCCGAACTGCACAATACACTTAATGAAAAAACAAAAATTAAAAACGATTTAACCATAATGAGCCTTAATATGTATTTAGTAAAGATATGTTTTTTGTTAAACAAAAATGATACTAATAGTGTTTCTACTAACCATTCATGATAAAAAAAACAGGCTTGAATATTTGATATTCAAGCCTGTTTTATTTTTAAATTGATATAATTAAATGTGCCTTTTTGTAAACTTAGTCGCTGTAGAATTCCAGTTATTTAAATTTTTAGAACGTGTTTTATTCAAATAGTCGTTCGTTTCATTGTATTCATTAGTAGCAGAGTTATAATCATTTACAGCACCATTAAATTGATTTACATCTTCTTGTGTTCTATTCTTTTCTTTTTTTGCATTAAATGCTTCTTGAATAGATTTAAATTTTTCCATCTTAAGAAAAAAGTTAATAATGATAGGACTTTTGTCACTTGCTTCTTCTTTATAAAAATTAAGCATTTCTTTACATGCATCTTTCAAACTATTATCAGCATCAAAAGACTTGATATTCTTTAATTTAGTTAAGCCTTCTTCTGAATATTCTAATAGTGCATTTTTACTTTGCTCCATTGCATTAACGTCACCACGAGCCACTGCATCCATTAAATAAGCTTCTTGTTTATAAGCTTTGAAAAATATTAAGTATACTATGTTATAATACTTATATACCAAACTTGCTTTTTGTAATTTCAATGATTTTTTACTAGAGTCATCAATAAGAGTTATGTTGTTAGCATCAGCAAATTTCTTATGTCTGGCTGCTAACATGTCACTAGCACTACTTATCTTTTCGCCAGCAATCTCTTGTGCTAACAAATAAGCTTCCATTAAATCATACGACTGCTCTGCAATTTCTTCCATATTCATGATTTTTTCATAATCATTATTAAGAACGTTGTAATTCAATTCTAAAAAAGAAACTACAGAATCACGGTATTCAGTATCACCTTCAAAACCTGGTAAACTTGCTATTTTTGACTGAGCTGATTTATTAGTTTTTAAAAGATCTTGTCTTTTATTTTCAACTTTTCGAGCACTTTTATCATTTGCTACAGCACGTGTATAACTCCATTGATCGTCAGTTAATTCTTTATATTGTTCCCCAATAAAAGTCAAGTACTCTACTGCTGAACTAAACGATTGCTGTGCAAACGTCATCTTTTGAACCAACATAAAAGCGGATAATATCAGTACTAATTTTAATTTTCTTTTCATTGTTTATTATTTATCGTATTTATTAAATCTATAAGTATAGAATATGCCTCATTAAGTACAATATCCTTTCTCCTTCTTTCAAATATACTTTCACTTCTTTTTATAAAAGCTTTATCTATTTTTTCCAAATCTGCATTATAATCCAAATTTCTAATAGTCAATTTTGACTCAAAATTAGTAACCGAATTCTTCCACGCCTCATAATTTTCTCTCCTTATATTTCTATATTCCCAATACTCCTTTAAAGATAACGGTATTTTATATTCCACATTCAATGCTTTAGTTATAGAATCATTTGAACTAATTATAGTATTAAAAATTGAATCGTTCTGAACTCTGTTCTTACTTTTAATTTGCAAATTAACTATAGGTAAATCTGAATAGGGCGTATAATACGCTTTCTTACTTGTCGAATCATTTACTAAATGATACATCTCCTCCGACTCTTTTGAAATAAATGGTTCCCATAAGTCAGGTATACTCACATCAGGTTGTATTCCTTTTGCTTGGTGACTACTTTTATTGACATTATAAAGTTTAGATGTGGTCACTTTTACAAAATCTGTACTTTCCATTTTTTCTGTATACCACATATTTGTATCTATTGGTAAAACAATTTGCCCAGTAGATTTTCCATAAGACTGACTTCCTACAATTACAGCTCTATGGTGTGACTGCAATGCACCAGAAAAAACCTCAGATGCTGACGCTGATGCACCATTTATCATAACCACTAGAGGGTCAGAATATATTCTACCTCTATTAAAATCCTTCATAAGCATAGGCTTATCTTTAGAATTACTCATAATTGCAATTGACCCATAATCAATAAATATTCCTGTCAAGTCAATTGCTTCTTTTAAAGAACCACCACCATTAAATCTTAAATCGATAATTAAACCTTCTATATTCTCTTTTTGAAGCTTCAATAATTCTTTTGCTACATCATTTACACAACCAACACTACTACTAGCCTCCCAACTTGTATAAAATGATGGAATTGATAAAAAGCCAATCCTTTTTTCTCCTTCTAATAAAATAGCGGTCATTATATTATCGCTTGTTTCCAATGTTTCCTTTGACAATTCTACCACCACTTTTTCACCACTTTTTTGTATTAGAGTGACAACAATTTCATTAATCTCTTTAGCCAATAAACCATCTTCTAAATCATATTCATCTATACAGTTTAAGTCAATTTCGATTCCATTACTGTGTGTAATTTTATAAACAACATCATCAATATGAACTAAATTAGATTTCCATGCTGAACTTGAAGGGTCAATATGACTAATTTTAAATGTACTTTCCTTTTTTTCAAAACTCAAACCAAAACTTTTTGATTCTTTAGATAATGAAACATCAAAACTTTCTTTAATATCTTCAGTAAAATATGATGAATGAGGATCATAAGCCAATGCTATTGATTCTAAGAAATCATAAAGAATCAGCTCATCAATATACCCCTCATCATTTAAACCATTTGAATTAAACCAACATTCAGTTTCCTCTTTTTCTTTTGCTATCGCGTAATTATAAACCTGTGTAATACTATCTTTATTTGAAAAATTTAAATCAGGATAGCCACCATACATAATTTGCAATACTTCATATTTAATCCATTTATTCCATCTTTTTGCCAATTCCGAATGGTTTTTTGCATAGGACTTGTCCTCTTTTGGATTAAACCTTAAATTAGATTCGACTGTAAACTCAATTTTAGAATTTAAAATTAATTTCGATATAGAATCTGCTTGAATTAGCCTTTGTTTATAAACACTTGAAACTAACTTTAAAAATGGATATTCTTTCTTTAAAATCTCATTATCTAAACTGTCTTTATAACTCCTAAATAATTCAATATCACTCTCTGTAAAAATAAGAGTATACCGATCTAAAGCGTCAACGAAATTGGAATGAATTCTATGCGATAATTCATCATTTACTCCTATTGGAGAAAAGTGAATCACCTCTAATGCAGATACAATTTGATTAATTTTGTAATTCGAATTTTGACCAATTACACTATTAGCACTTATCGTTATTATAATACTAATGATTAATTTTATTATTTTCATAGGAAGTTTAGCAAAGATAACTACTTTATCTCTATAATCTTAAAAACTAATTTTATTATATATCTCATTTAATTAAATCCCTCTAACTCTGAACTACTTTTATACGTCAAAAGATATTTTTGGATCCGAAATAAGTTTTGAATAAAAAAAGACGTTAAAGTAAACATTTAACGCCCTTTTCTATTTAAATTAATTTAAAACTATTTTTTTAGTTATTACACTATTTTCAAATTTGATTCTAACAAAATATATCCCCTTTGGTAATTGACTAATGTCTATTATTTTATTCATTGAAGGTTCATTATTCACATAAACTAATTCACCTATAGAGTTAGTTAATCTTACTATAAACTCTTTAGTACCTGGACTAGAAATAGTAAATTTACCCTGTGAAGGATTAGGATATATTTTAATTAAATTAGTGGATACATATTCACTTAAGCTAACAAAATCAACATACACACATGCAGAAGTATCAATACAGTTATTGTTATTGATTATTACTGCATAATTTCCAGCCTCAACAATTTCAATTTCTCTTTCATTAGAAATTGTATTAGTAATAAAAGAATAAGAATCATTACAATCTACCCATTGATAATAACTATTGTTCTGATTTGATTTAATAGTATTATTATCTATATCTAACGATAAATCAATTGGTAAATTTATGGTTAAATTAGTATGTACAATACTGTCACAACCTAAAACAAACATAGCTAGTGTATCAGTATAGTGACCTGGTGTAGTATAAGTACTATTACCAATAGAAAAACTTTCACCGTAACAAATAGTAATGTTTTGAGAAATTACAAAATCTGCTGTAACCATAACCTCTGTATTTATTATACTATCACAACCTGTAACAGATACTAATACATCTGTATAGTTTCCACTTACAGTATATACGGATGTACCCACGATAAAATTATCACCATCACAAATACTTGCCGTTTGATTTACTACATTTTCTGGAATTACGGTTAAAATCGTATTCACTATACTATCACAACCATTCGTAGCAATTAAAACATCAGTAAAACTTCCTGAAGTAGAATAACTAGATGTTCCTATTACATAGGGATCTCCAAAACAAATGGTAACAGTTTGACTAAGTTCATTCAAAGTTAATAGTGTTAAATTAGTATGTACAATACTGTCACATGCTGTTAGTATTGAAGTTAATGTATCCGTATAATTTCCACTCACACTATAATTTGACGTTCCGATTATATATGTTTCTCCTGAACAAATATTTATCGTTTGATCTACTATAGTTTGAGGAATCACGGTTAATAGTGTATGTACTGTACTGTCACAACCATTAGTTGCTATTAAAATATCTGTAAAACTTCCTGAAGTAGAATAACTAGATGTTCCAATGGCATATGAATCACCAAAACAAATTGTAATCGTTTGATCAAATTCATTGAGATCTAATACTGTTAAGTTAGTATTTACAATACTATCACACCCTGTATTTATTGATATAAGTGTGTCAATGAAATTACCTGAAGTATTATAAATTGAAGTACCTACATTATGATTTTGACCAAAACAAATTGTAATATCTTGATTATCAATGAGAGGTTCAATCACATTTAAACTTGTATTTACAGTACTGTCGCAACCTGTTAATACTGAAATTAATATATCAACGTAATTCCCAGTAGATGTATAGTTTGATGTTCCAATGCTATATGTTTCACCCGCACAAATGTTTATTGTTTGATTCACTATAGTTTGAGGAATAACAGTTAATAGTGTATGTACTGTACTGTCACAACCATTAGCTGCAATTAAAGTATCTGTAAAACTTCCTGAAGTAGAATAACTAGATGTTCCAATGGCGTATGAGTCTCCAAAACAAATTGTAATCATTTGACTAAGTTCATTCAGAGTTAATATTGTTAAATTAGTATTTACAATACTATCACATGCTGTTAGTATTGAAGTTAATGTATCTATATAATTTCCAGTAACACTATAATTTGACGTTCCGATTATATATGTTTCTCCTGAACAAATGTTTATCGTTTGATCAACTATAGTTTGAGGAATTGCAGTTAATAGTGTGTGTACTGTACTATCACAACCCGTTAATATTGAGTTTAAAGTATCCACATAATTTCCAGTAGATGTATAGCTTGATGTTCCAATGCTATATGTTTCACCTGTACAAATATTGATAGTTTGATTTGTAATAATTGCATTCAATACTGTCAAGTTTGTGATAATTGTACTGTCACATCCTGTTAATATTGATGTCAATACATCTGTATAAATTCCGGTACTTGAATAATTGGATGAACCAATTGAATATGAATCACCACTACAAATATATAAGGTATCTGAGCGCACTGTATTAAAACTATTACTTACAAATATGGTTAAATCAACTTCTTCTGAACAAAACTCATTAGTTACACTAATATTTAAATTTTGATTTCCAACATTAGTTGGCCACCAGCTAATTTCTTGGCCATATAGGCTATCAGAATCATTGAATTCCCATAAATATATAAATCCTGAAATAGAATCTGAAAGAGTTCCCAAAAGAGAATCACCATTACATAGAACCGTGGTGTTTAGATCAATACTATCCAGAATAGTATTACAATCAAAAAGAGTATTAAGTGTGGTATTTGTAACAATAGGAGGGTTAAAATCAAAGTATATTTCGGCCGTATTTTTAATTTCAGTTCCAATAGATAAATTATCAATCAAATCAAGGCTATATTTAACAAAACCTTGACTTCCTAGTTGATTAGTAGTACTATCGGGTAACAAAATATTAGTAAACGTAAAAGATACCAATCCATTTTGATCAACTAAAGTTATCATAGAGTGACTTGACGCAATAGGATTTAGTGACGACCAATCTAAATTTACATCTAGTTGATCTTTTATAACCACTGTAAATGCAGTATCATTTCCAGTATTTTGAAAGTTTACCAGATATTCCAAACTTTGCGTACTCATACTAATGATACCAATACTATCAATACCTATAGGTTCTACTGACTTTATATTAGGATCATAAGCACAAATCATTTTTTGATTCAAAGTATCACAACTCGTATGAACTATCGCTCCTAATGAATCCAATGACAATACACAAAGTGAACTCGTCATAGTGTCTCCAAGACTAAACACACTTGGTGTACTTAGTTCAACTGATATACCCTCACTTTCAAAAAAAAACAAACTATCTATGTGCCAATATATTGTATTTAAAAGTATTGAGTCTGGTACATGAGAAGATTCAATAAAAGTAAACTCATCATCTAATTCTAAAAAATAAACACCAGATGTAATAGCAGTACCAGTATTAGATACATTCAACCAATACTGAATTGTGTCATTACACCTCATCACTTGACCTGTTAGATCTGCTTCCAAAACATTAGCTGTTGAATCAATCAATTGCGCTGATGAATTTGTATTTACAGCTAACATCAAAAATAAAATACACAACTTTAATGTATTCAGTCTTTTATTCAATACTGATCTCATAGGATAATTTTTTTTCAAATATAATTATATTTTCACCAACATAACCTATTAAACATAAATACATTACTGATACTATACTATAATTTACATTTAAATAACTTATATTTGATTAAATATTAATCATTTTTTGATTATTAATTCGTAATTTTGTTACTTATTATTCTTTTCGGCAGAAGATTTAATTTACCAATTATAGACATAAAATTTTGCCGAATGTATATTAACACTCACACTTACTACAGTTTGCGTTATGGGACTTTTAGCCCCGAAAATTTACTTGAACTTGCTCAAAAGAATGGGGTTTCATCTTTTGTATTAACAGATATTAATAATACCTCAGCAGCATTACAATTATTAAGAGAAGCTCCAAAATATGACATACGCCCCTTGTTTGGAGTGGATTTTAGAAATGGTATTGAACAATGTTTTATTGGCATAGCAAAAAACAATATAGGGTTTCAAGAAATCAATACGTATCTAACTACGTTCTTAACAAATAAAACAGAAACACCAACAGGACATAGAAAAATACCATCTATTGCACCAGTATTTGATTCCGTTTTTGTGGTTTACCCCTTTAATCGTGAAAAAATAAGGATATTAAAACCCAATGAATATATTGGCTTTTCTCTAACTGATTTAGATTACATTAGATATAAGAAAATAGACACTTCAATGGGTGTCATTTTGCAAACTGTAACCTTTAGGAATAAACAAGATTTTAATGCACACCGCCTATTACGTTCTGTTGACAAAAATGTTTTACTAAGTAAATTACCGCTCTCTGAACAATCGGATTTTGAACACAAAATGATTCCACAAACAGAATTAATAGCCTTATATACTGACTTTCCAGAAATCATTAAAAACACAACACATATTTTTGATTCCAGCTCTATTGACTTTGACGTATCAGAGGATGCACCATCACAAAATCAAAACACATACACTGAATCTGTAGAAAAAGATGATGAGCTATTGATGGAACTATGTCAAAAAGGAATATTATACCGTTATCCAAAAATGACTTCTATTATCACAAAACGGATAAAAAAAGAGCTAAAATCAATCAAAACTATGGGCTTTGTGTCCTATTTCTTAATGAATTGGGATATTATAACTTACGCACAACAGCAAGGTTATTACTATGTTGGAAGAGGAAGTGGTGCTAATAGTGTAGTGGCCTACTTATTACGAATTACGGATGTTGACCCTATTGAATTAGATCTTTATTTTGAACGATTCATTAATATTTACAGAACCAATCCACCTGATTTTGACATAGATTTTTCGTGGAAAGACCGTGATGACATTACCCGTTATATTTTTGAACGTTTTGACAATGTTGCTTTGGTAGCCACTTATAATACTTTTCAACAAAAAGGAGTAAGGCGTGAATTAGGTAAAGTATTTGGTTTACCTAAACATGAAATTGACAAATTAACCAAAGGACATTTTCAAGTAAATCAATTAGATCAATTGTCGCTTTTAGTTCTTAAATATAGCAATTACATACAAGGTTTTCCCAGTCATTTAAGTATTCACGCCAGTGGAGTTATTGTAGCAGAAAAACCTATTCATCATTTTTCACCTACGTTTATGCCTCCAAAAGGTTATCCAACCATACAATTTGACATGCACATTGCTGAAGATGTTGGGCTATATAAATTTGATATCTTAAGTCAAAGAGGGCTCGGTAAAATTAAAGATGCCATCACTATCATAAACGAAAATAAATCTCCAGAAACAAAAGTTGATATCCATGACATCAGCCGATTTAAGGAGGATGAAAACATTAAGAATATATTACGGAATGCGAATGCTACTGGCTGCTTTTATGTAGAATCTCCAGCTATGCGAATGCTACTTAAAAAACTACAAGTAGATAACTATTTAGGATTAGTAGCCGCAAGTTCTGTTATCAGACCTGGTGTGGCACAGTCAGGAATGATGCAGCAATATATTTTAAGATATAGAAATCCTGCTAAAAGAAAAGACGCTCACCCTACTCTATTAGCATTAATGCCAGAAACGTATGGCGTTATGGTTTACCAAGAGGATGTTATAAAAGTAGCTCACTATTTCGCAGATTTAACGTTGGGAGAAGCAGATAAAATGAGGAGAGGAATGTCTGGTAAATATAGATCAAGAGCAGAGTTTGATGCCGTTAAACAGAAATTTTTTAGCAACTGTAAAGATAAAGGGCATTCATTAGCCTTAACCACTGAAAGTTGGAGACAAACTGAAAGTTTTGCTGGTTATGCTTTTGCCAAAGGACATTCGGCATCCTATGCTGTAGAGAGTTACCAATGCTTGTTTTTAAAATGTTATTACCCATTAGAATTTATGGTAGCCACTATTAATAATTATGGTGGATTTTACAGTACTGAACTTTATGTACTAGAAGCAAAAGCTAATGGTGGAATAATTCATCCACCTTGTATAAATAAAAGTAATTGGGACACTAAGTTATATGGCAAAGACATTTATTTGGGGTTCCACTTACTCTTAAGTTTTGAGCGGAACACAACTAAACGGATATTAACTGAACGCCAACAAAACGGAATATTTACCGATTTTAATGACTTCTTAAATCGTGTATTAATATCACTTGAACAAATTAGTACACTCATCAGAGTTGATGTATTCAAATTTACCTTACAAAACAAGCGAGCTTTACTTTGGGAAGCTCATTTAAAATTAGGTAAAATGACGTCTAAAAAAATTGAAGACGTAAAACGTAATGCTATGCGTGATTTATTTAGAATAGAACAACCTGAATACGACATTCCTGACCTTAAAAATTCAATTGAAGAAGATACATTTGATCAAATAGAATTATTAGGTTTTCCATTACATAGTGCTTTTAAGCTTTTACGAGAACAGAGCAATTCAGGATATGTTTCAGCAAAGAACTTAATCAATTACGTTCAAAAAATAGTATGGGTAAAAGGCTACCTCATTCATACTAAACGTACCCAAACAAAAAGTGGTAAACACATGTTTTTTGGAACTTTTTTAGACGAAAAAGGACACTGGATAGACACAGTTCATTTTCCACCAATTGCAACCAAGTATATTTTTAGAGGGAAAGGTATTTACAGAATAAAAGGTAAAGTTTTAGAAGACTATGACTGTCTAAATATTGAAGTCCTATTTATGGAGAAAATGGACATTATTGAAGACCCTAGATATTCAGAAGTGAGAGATGCCACAAAAGAAGAAAAAGTAGTCACCCGAAATAGGAAGGTAGATTATTTTAAATAAGAGTTTGGTTTAATGAGTTTTACTGGATACTAATAAATAATTATTTCTAATTAAAGTGAATATCAGTTCGAGTACTTTTATGTTTTGTGCTAACAAAAATTGAAAATATATCAAGAACAGAATGGCTTATGAAGAGTTTAGTTTAAAAAGCCTCAAGAACGCTGCGCTTTTAGATACAAGACTAAAGAGTTGTATTTTTTTACTAATCACTATTGACTATTTCACTAATTACTAAAACTATGAAAAGATCAATTATACATATGGATTTAGATACTTTTTTTGTGTCTTGCGAACGGCTTATTGACAGTAGACTAAATGGAAAACCTGTTTTAATTGGAGGCACTTCAGATCGTGGAGTTGTAGCTGCTTGCTCTTATGAAGCTAGACGTTTTGGTGTACATTCTGCCATGCCCATGAAAATGGCTAAACAATTATGTCCTGAAGCTATAGTTTTGAGAGGTAATGCAGGGATATACTCGAAATATTCAGATCAAATAACAGATATTATAAAAGAGGCTGTACCTTTATATGAGAAAACTTCAGTTGATGAATTTTACATTGATATGACTGGGATGGATGCCTTTTTTGGAAACTTTAAATTTGCTAAAGAACTCCGTCACAAGATTATCAGAGAAAGTGGCTTACCTATTTCCTTTGGCATGTCTGAAAACAAAACTGTTTCAAAAATAGCAACAGGAGAAGCTAAACCAAACAATCAAATTAACATTATAACTGGAACTGAGAAAGGATTTCTAGCACCTTTGTCCGTAAAAAAAATACCCATGGTTGGAGACGTGACTTATCGTCAACTTTGTAATTTAGGTGTAAAACGTATTAAAACCATCCAAGACATGCCTATGGATGTGATGCACCAAGTTTTTGGAAAAAGTGGTATTGGAATGTGGAAGAAAGCTAATGGTATTGACAAATCTCCTGTAATTGCTTACCGTGAACGAAAATCCATATCAACTGAACGTACTTTTGATAAAGACACCATTGATGTGATTAAATTAAGAGGAATAATGACGGCTATGGCTGAGAATTTAATATACCAATTACGCAGAGGTAAAAAATTAACAGCTTGTATTTCTGTTAAAATTAGATATTCAGACTTTAAAACATATACGCTACAAAAAAAAATTCCCTATTCTGCTTCTGACCATACTATCATTCCATTAATATTAGAATTATACAACAGATTATACAATAGACGTTTATTAGTTAGACTAATTGGCGTAAAGTTTAGCCACTTAGTGGAGGGTGGTCATCAAATAGATTTATTTGACGATTCAAACTTAATCAACCTTTACCAAGCGGTGGACAAAATGCGTGAACGTTATGGTGACCGAGCTGTTGTTCGTGCATCTGGTATGGGGGCAAAATCAATTAGTCGTTGGAATCCTTTTAGTGGTGAACCTCCTCCACTTTTACCTAATAGAAGGAAGTAACTATATTCACAAATCAATACGTTAGTTTCACAAACTACTAAACAAACGTCAACTAATATATTGTATTATTATATAAAATAACAGATATGAAAAAAATAATCTTAGTAAGTGCAATAGTGGCCGGGGCTTGTATGTCATTTACAATAGCAAAAACAGTGGAAGTTGACAACATTGAAACAGTTGCAACAAGTGGAGGGAAAATCACTTTAATTAATGATACGGGTGAAAAATTAAGCGTACATACCGGTTCAGGTTCATGTTCTTTAAATCCAAGAGGAGGAAAAACATCTTTCAGCTGTAATATTGGTAAAAAAGTAAAGGTTAACGGAGATGTAGTTTTCACAATTAAAGAAAGTCATTGTGGTGAAACAATAAAATTATCAGAATACTTAAACTAAATAGTTATGAAAAAATTAATCTTAAGCATTGGGTTATTATTCATAGGCCTATCCCTATTCGCTCAAAACGAATGCAAATGTTTTACAAAAACCGCAAAGACTTATGAAATTATAGGTGATATAACTTATGAAGAAGGGAATAATAAATACTACGTAGGAATAAAAGACAGTACTCTATACATTACACAAATAGAATTTAAAGGAGATGTTGTAGCTATGATTATTGCACAAACAATACCAGTGGAAAATGTGTGTTTAACCTTCAACGATCCCTTAACGTCAAGAAGTAAGACAATAGATAAAATCGATTATACAGAAGTAACTTTAGGTACTGAATTCAAGGATAAAAGAAAACTAGGTAATTATCACACAGCCTATTGTCATATGCCAACACCTTCATCAGGATCAAATGAGCGCCCTAAACTAAAGATAGTTGGCCGCTTTGCTGATAAAGAAAAAGTGACCAAATTAATAGAAAAACTTAAAACACTACAAGGTAGTTAGTTAAAAACAACTGCTACTTAAAACATAAAAAGAGGGGATGTATCATTTTGATATATTCCCTTTTTATATTTAGAATCAATTACCTCAACCTAACAATCAGAACTTCTCCTCTTTTACCAAATAGAAGACAATAAGAGAAACATTAAGTATATTCGCAGTACGTGAACACAAAATCAATTCATAAAGCTATAGCAGTATTACCGTTCATTAACATGAGCACAAATAAAGACAATGAGTTTTTTAGCGACGGTATCACTGAAGAAATTATTAATGCTTTAGGAAAAATTGGTTCACTAAAAGTAACTTCACGAACTTCATCTTTCTTTTTTAAGGGTAAGAATATGGCCATTCCAGAAATTGGAAAAGCCCTTAATGTATCCACTATTATAGAAGGGAGTGTAAGGTTAGCAGGTGATTCAATTAGAATTACAGCTCAATTAATACAAGCGGAAGAAGATTTTCACTTCTGGTCGGAAACTTGGGATAGGAAATTGGAAAATATCTTTGAAATTCAAGATGAAATAAGCCTTTTAATTGCAGATAAATTACGTGAGCATTTTGGACATCTTGAAATAAGTGATCACTTAGTTGACAAACAAACAGAGAATATTTTAGCTTATGAACAGTGTTTAAAAGCTAAATATTATGAAAACAAATGGAACCCTGAGGATGTAAAAACGGCGATATCACATTATGAAAACGCATTAGAATTAGATGTTAATTACTCTGAAGCACATTTGGGATTAGCCAGTTGTTATAGTTTTTTAGGAACAACTGCATTTATGCCTTTTGAAGACGCATGGGGAAAAACAATACAATATACTCAACAAGCTTTAGCTCTCAATGATCAACTATCTGGTGTACATTATCAGTTATCCAATCAAGCTTTTTTTATTGAATGTAATTATAACAAATCATTAGCTGAAATGAAACGTGCTATTGCACTTAACCCTAATAATGCAGAAGCACAACAATTTATTTCGTTTTTATACAGCATTTCGGACCAAAAAACAAAATCAAACTATCATCTAGAAATCGCACTTAGTATAAACCCACTTTCAGAAGAAACTCATTTTTTTAGAGCTTACCATCATTACATGGTTAACGAATATTCTAAATCGTTAGAATTACTTAACAGCTGCTTAGCAACCAATGATAAAAATATTCCTGCTCATTCTGTTAAAACACTTTGTTTATTGAAACTAGGTCGATATGATGACGTACTGAATTATTTTGATTCTATACCACAAGACGTTGTAATACCTGGAGAAAAAACAGGAGCTATAGCCTTGGCTTATGCCTTAAAAGGTGATACAGTGAGAACAACTGAATATTTAGCCTTACTAGAAGACATGGCTATAGCACCAAATGGTTTTACAGCAGATTCATATTTGTTTTTGATGTATGTCATAACAAAACAATATGACAAAGCTTTTAATTGGGCAGAATTGGCTATTCTAAATAAATCGTCATTACTATTATTGAGATATACAGATCCTATTTGTAATACACTTAGAGAAGATCCGAGATTTGAACCATTAATGACTCAAATTTACTCAGTAGACGAAATCATAACCAAATCAAACAAAAAGAAGAATTTGCTTGATAAAGACACTGTAATTGATTATAAAAATAAGTTGTTAAATCATTTGACTGAGCAGAAATCTTATCTAGAAACCAATTTAACATTGCGAATACTAGCAGAAAAGATTCAAATTCATCCTAATCAATTATCATGGTTATTAAATGAAGATATTGGTCAAAACTTTAATTCTTTTATAAATAAGTATCGAATTGAGGCTTTTAAATTAAACGTTAAAAATCCAAAACATTCACACCTTACAATTGAAGGATTAGCACATGAAAGTGGTTTTAATTCTAAAACCGTATTTAATACTTACTTTAAAAAAGAAACAGGCTTAACACCCAAACAGTTTATTAAACAACTTTAATTACCTCTCTTAATTTGTTCGGATTTATAATTATGCACGTCCATACTAAAATCGGTACGTTTTAAAAACGCATTACATACACCTTTGTTCTATACAAAAACAAAGGCATGAAATTAATTCAATTAAAACAGCTGAAAAACGTAGAACACAATCAAAAATTAAATAAAGTTTATCTCTATTTTTTGAATTTAACTACAGATTTAGAAAACAGACAACTTTCACTAAACGTGATTGATATTATTAATGAAGAGATTAATAACATCAATAAATTCTCAGGCACGAATAAAGAAGTAATAAAGAACATAGAGTTAAGCATTAAAAACGTTTTAATTACCATTGAGAAAGAACTTGACATTGTACTTAAACAACATTATCAAAGACTATGGATGATATACGGTATGATCATAGGAACTCTATTTTCGATCATTGTCACAACTATAGGTTATGAAAACACTTGGTATACATTCCCTACGGGAACATCAATAGGGTTGCTTTTGGGATTAATAGCTGGTAAGAAAAAAGACTCCACCGTTAAAAAAAGAAATCTACAACTAAACTAAATCATTGTAATACTCAAAAAAAATAAAATTATGAAAGCAATTATATGTACAACATACGGAACACCAGATGTTTTAAAAATTAAAGAAGTAAAAAAACCTATTGCAAAAGATAATGAGATATTAATTAAAATTCACGCCACATCTATAACGTCTGGAGATTCAAGGATAAGGCAAGCAAATCCTTTTATGATTAGGTTAATATTTGGTTTTAAGAAACCAAGAAAATCTATACTAGGTGTTATTATAGCTGGTGAAATTGAAGCCATTGGGAAATCTGTTACTAAGTTTAAGGTTGGAGATCAAATATATGGTTCATTAGGAATGGGTTTTGGAGCACACGCACAATATGTGGCAGTAAAAGAAGACGCCACATTAACTTTAAAGCCAAACAATATGACTTTTGAAGCAGCAGCAGCTATTCCTTTTGGGGCGGCAGCATCAATGCATTTTTTACGACTGGCAAATATAAAAAGAAAACAAAATGTATTAATTTATGGTGCTTCAGGCGCCTTAGGAACAGCAGCTATACAGTTAGCCAAAGTTAGCGGTGCAACAGTAACTGCCGTTTGTAGTACTAAAAATTTTGAATTGGTAAAGTCTTTAGGAGCAGATATAGCCATTGATTACACTAAACAAGATTTTACAAAAACAAACATTAAGTATGATGTTATTTTAGAAACCGTTGGTAAGAGTTCTTTATCTAAAAACTTAAACGCCTTAACTAAAAATGGTTATTTACTAATGGCAAGCGCCAATATATTAACTATGTTAAGAGGTGCTATTACCTCACTATTTAGTTCTAAAAATATAAAATCAGGCGTAATTAAAGAAACTGTTGATGACTTGAATTATTTTAGAACCTTAATTGAGAACAACCAATTAAAATCTGTAATTGACACGACTTATAAATTTGAACAATTTAAAGATGCCCATACTCATGTAGACTCGGGTCATAAAAAAGGAAATGTAATTCTATCAGTTCAACATTTTGATTAATTTTAAAAATAATTCAAAAAAAACGCAAGGGAATTGAATCTCTTCCGTCTTTATAAATGAAGACCTGTTAAAAGGGCATGTACATGACAACAGAATCAGATAACAATAAAAAGCTTAAAGCATTTTTCGGGAAGGAATATAATTCCCTTAAGCGGTATGTGAACTCCAACATTAAGGAGAGCATAAACCGAAATGCTGAAGATATTTTGCAAGATGTAGCTTTAAAATTGTTTTCTGGTGCAGACAGATATTCACCAATAAACAATGTGGCTAGTTTTGTTTACCGTTCAGTTAAGAATAAAATAATTGACCTGATGCGGTCTAACAAATCAACCATTTATAGTGAAAACGAGAATGAGGCTAAGTTAGTAGAATTTACAGCACTATTATACGGACCATCTGACAATGAATACTCAGAACAAATGAAAGATGAATTAAAATATACCATCATGAGTTTAAAATCAGATTACCGCGATATAATTATTGCCATAGATTTTGAAGGCTATACTTACCGTGAAATTTCAGAAGAGTTAGACATCCCTGAAGGAACATTAATGTCAAGACGACACAGAGCAATTGCATTACTTTACAAAGCACTAGAAACTAAAAAGAACAAATTAAATTAAAAACACAAAGACATGACAAATTTATTAAAACATAAAATGAGAGGAAAATCTACAGGAGAAGTTGTAGGTTGGGTTATATTAGGAGCACTAGGAATAGGCGCATTAGCCATATTATTTGGTTTCGTAATTATGTGGTTATGGAACTGGTTAATGCCAGAAATATTTGGTCTAACTACCTTAACATATTGGCAAGCTGTAGGTTTATTTATACTATCTAAAATATTAATTGGCTGTGGAAGTAGTGGTGGTGGAAGCCGTCACAAATCAAAAAAACATGGCAACCACAAATGTGGCGAAAGTAAAGATAAAAAAGGTTATTCGAAATGGGAACATTACGATACTTATTGGAAAGAAGAAGGAGACAAGTCATATAAAGATTATGTAGAACGAATCAATAATAAAACCATTACTGATACACCAATTGAAGACCAAAATTAAGAGTAATAAAAATAATTATGAAGTTAATAATCTTTCAAACTAACATAAACAGTAAACATCATATAAAAACTCTACAATCCGTATTTAATGATCACGACCATATTTTAGATTGGTCGATTGATATAGAAGATATTGATAATGTATTAAGGATTGAAGCCAATGATGAATTACATGATTCAGACGTCATTAATTTAATTGGTGAACATGGGTTTTATTGCGACCATTTGGAAGGATAATAAATTTATTACAAAGAAATAATTAGGGTTAAACAGCTCCTTTAACAAGGCTGTTTAATCCTATTTTTATTTAGAACAATTAAGAAAGTTAAGCATTAAAAGATAAAGATTTTAATAATTGAATTTATATTTAAACTATCAAAATCGATAACTATGAGATTAGGTCTTATATCCATTAATCTGTTCATTTGCTGTATTGCAATATCTCAAAAGTCTACTAGCTGTATTGAACTTATCGCTTTAGAATAAACAACTTTAAATGAAACAAGAGATATTTGGATAGGATTACCAGTAAGCTATAATTCTAAAAAATCATACCCAACTCTATATGTTTTAACAAGAAGTGGCCTTCTGTTATAAAAAAAGAAGTAAACATCACTATTCAATTGTGACCAAATTGGAGTCTAAATAAAGCTTATTTTTAAATTTAGCCGACTAAAACTAATTTTTGAACCTTATTAGATAGGAATATTGATATTTGAGCTTATATTTAAACTATCAATACAGAAACATGAATTATACTGGTAAAAACGGAGAATATTTTGAAGTTGTAAATATTACAGCAGACAATTGTGATATGCTTAAAGCATCAAGACCAAACGAATTGTCTTTGCTATGGTTTACAAGTGACGAAAATAATTTAACCATTGATGCTAAATCACAGTTCTTTAATACAAATGACATTGTATGTCTTACCGAATTTTATAACATTGAAACTACAAAACTAAATAGCCTAAAATTATTACGTTTCAATAAGCCATTTTACTGTATTTTAAATCATGACAGTGAAGTTAGTTGTAAAGGCTTACTTTATTATGGTGCTTCTAATTTACCTATTCTAAAAGCTACCATACAAGATATTGAGGTACTAGAAGCAGTATGGAAAGTATTATCTATGGAAATGGAATCCAAAGATGAATTGCAACTAGAAATGCTACAAATGATGTTAAAAAGAATCTTAATATTATGTACGCGTATCTATAAAAGTCAGAATTCTTTGGATACTATTGAAAATAGTAATACAGATATTATTAGAAATTTTAATTTTCTAGTAGAGACACATTTTAAAACAAAGCATTCTGTGGCAGACTATGCCGACTTATTAAATAAATCACCTAAAACATTATCTAATTTATTTAAAAAAATTGGAAGTAAAACACCTCTACAATTTATACAAGAGCGATTAATGTTAGAATCTCGTAGACTTTTACGCTATACTGACACAACAATTTCAGAAATTGGATATGAAATTGGGTTTAATGATGTTCAAAGTTTTAGTCGATTTTTTAAAAACAAAGAAGGTATATCACCTTTAGAGTATAGAATAGCTTAGTTTTTTAGTCCAAAGGAAAAATTGACAACACATCAGGTAGTTACGTCTACAAGCAGATAACATAAATGTCGCAACTTTGTGGTGAACAAAATATTCACTAATAAAACAAACGACATGCAAGAAATAAATAACATCACCGACTACCAAAATATCATAAATGAAAACAAACCAGTATTATTAGATTTTTATGCAGACTGGTGTGGACCTTGTCAAACACAATTACCAATAGTTGAAGGTTTAGCTACAAAACACGAATCTGATTTTGTAATTGCCAAAGTAAACGTTGATAAAAATAAAGAATTGGCACAAAAATTTGGTGTGAGAAGCATTCCCGCTCTTTTTTTTATAGAAAATGGCGAAATAAAAGAAAGGTTAGTCGGCTTACATACTACTATGACATTAGACAAAAAAATACATACCTATATAAAATAACAGACTATGCTTAACTGGAATAACATTATCAAATTTACTATCAGAGGTAATACTACTCCAGATAATCGAGTGGAAAAAACAGAAAAAGAGTGGAAGAGTTTATTAACCTCAGAACAATTCAGAATTACAAGACAAAAAGGAACCGAACCGGCAGAATCCGGTAGCTTTTGTTCTACCTACGAAATAGGAATATATAGTTGTGTATGTTGTAACTCTGAGTTATTTGACTCTACCATCAAATATACTTCAAATTCTGGTTGGCCAAGTTTTACTCAACCCATAAAAGTTAATGCTATTAAATATGAGAGAGACAAGTCTCTTGGTATGGTAAGAGTGGAAGTTATGTGTAACACATGTGACGCACATTTAGGCCATGTTTTTCCAGATGGACCAAAACCAAGTGGCTTACGCTATTGCGTAAATTCAGAATCTATTACCTTATTAAAATAATACAACTATGAAAACAACACTAAATAATATCAGAAGTTTTTTTACAAACAAAGATAACGGAGAGCAAACTCAATTAGCACCAATTGGCCTGTGTGGTCCTTGTTGGGGACATTCTGAATGGGAAGGTCAATATTACGAGCTAAAGAAAGACAAAAACAATAGACCTGGTTCAGATATTTATGAAAGTTTCATTAGTAAAATAGCTGACAAGCATGTTAAAACAACTAAAAAACGAGAAAACGTATACATTTGTACAAGCTGTGATAACCAAATATAAAAGTAAATCACCGAGATCAACACCTTACTTTACAAGTATATAACATTATGTAATCCAAATCAGACAGACATTAAATGGACAATACCAACCTCATATTCCTAAAAAGTGACATAATGTCTGTCGATTTGTCATAAAAGCTGTCGCCGTTTAATATAAATCTGACAAAATTTAACCAATTATTGTCTTTATTGTTATGGCACAAGAATTGACTAAAGGAAATCAACAATAAGAATTTTATAATTAAATACATAATAAGATGAGTAAAATAATAGGAATCGATTTAGGAACAACAAATTCATGTGTTTCTGTAATGGAAGGAAATGAACCTGTTGTAATTACAAATGCAGAAGGAAAAAGAACAACTCCTTCAATTGTTGCGTTTGTAGAAGGTGGAGAGAGAAAAGTTGGTGATCCTGCAAAAAGACAGGCTATTACTAACCCAGAAAAAACGATTTATTCTATAAAACGTTTTATGGGAACTTCTTTTGACAAAATTGCAAAAGAAGTTGGTAGAGTACCATACAACGTTGTTAAAGGTGATGGTAACACACCAAGAGTAAAAATTGACGATAGATTATATACACCACAAGAAATTTCTGCAATGGTTCTTCAAAAAATGAAGAAAACTGCTGAAGATTACTTAGGTCAAACTGTAACTGATGCTGTTATTACTGTACCTGCGTACTTTAATGATGCACAGAGACAAGCAACTAAAGAAGCTGGTGAAATTGCAGGTTTAACTGTAAAAAGAATTATCAATGAGCCAACTGCAGCAGCATTAGCTTATGGTTTAGATAAAAAAGATGTTGACCAAGTAATCGCTGTATTTGATTTTGGTGGTGGTACTCATGATGTATCTATCTTAGAATTAGGAGATGGTGTATTTGAAGTATTAGCAACTGACGGAGATACTCACTTAGGTGGTGATGATGTTGATGATAAAATCATTAACTGGTTAGCTGAAGAATTTATTTCTGATGAAAACATTGACTTAAGAAAAGATCCAATGGCTTTACAACGTTTAAAAGAAGCGGCTGAAAAAGCAAAAATTGAATTATCTTCTACTACGTCTACAGAAATCAATTTACCTTATATCATGCCTGTTGATGGGATTCCAAAACACTTGGTAAGATCATTAAGCAGAGCTAAATTTGAAACTTTAATTGACGATTTAGTAAAAAGAACTATTGCACCTTGTAAATCAGCATTAAAAAATGCAGGATTATCAATTGGTGATATTGATGAAGTAATTTTAGTTGGTGGTTCTACAAGAATTCCAGCAATTCAAGAAGCAGTAAAAGCATTCTTTAATAAAGAAGCTTCTAAAGGAGTTAATCCTGATGAAGTTGTTGCAATTGGTGCAGCTATTCAAGGTGGTGTTTTAACTGGAGAAGTTAAAGATGTATTATTATTAGATGTTACTCCATTATCTTTAGGAATTGAAACTATGGGTGGTGTAATGACTAGATTAATTGAGTCGAACACAACTATTCCAACTAAAAAATCTGAAACGTTCTCAACTGCTTCAGATAACCAACCTGCGGTTGACATTCACGTATTACAAGGTGAAAGACCAATGGCTAACGATAATAAGTCTTTAGGTAGATTTCAATTATCTGATATTCCACCAGCACAAAGAGGAGTTCCACAAATTGAGGTAACTTTTGATATTGATGCAAACGGAATTATGTCTATTTCTGCAAAAGATCAAGCAACAGGAAAAGAGCAATCAATTAAAATTGAAGCTTCTTCTGGATTGACTGAAGAAGAAATTGCAAAAATGAAAGCTGAAGCTGAAGAAAATGCTGAAGCTGATAATAAGAAAAAAGAAGAAGTTGATAAATTAAACGGAGCTGATGCATTAATTTTCCAAACGGAAAAGCAAATGACTGAGTTTGGTGATAAATTACCAGCTGACAAAAAAGCACCAATTGAATCTGCTTTAACTGAATTAAAAACAGCATTTGAAGCAAAAGATTTTGCAGCTATTGATGCAGCAACTGAAAGTTTAAACTCAGTATTCCAAGCAGCATCTCAAGAGATGTATGCACAAGAAGGCGCTGAAGGTGAAGCAGGAACTGAAGCAAATTCAGAAGATGCTAAAGCTGAAGACGTAGAGTTTGAAGAAGTAGAAGAAAAATAATTCTTTCTTAATAAAATTAAAACCCTTCACTATTAATTTAGTGAAGGGTTTTTTGTTTTAATTTACTTCTGTAATCCTACAACAATCAATATCCACACAAGGTACTAGTTCTAACTTCAATTATAAGTGAAAATCGCTTAGTTGCGATCATTTTTAGTTTAGTAACTTACCAATATATATTTAGACCAAACTGTCTTATTGAATAGTCTGACTGTTAAACAACGACTGCTCATTTATCTTTATCAATTTAACTAAGCCAATTTTTCTGTACAAGACAAAAAACAAAGCTCTTTCTTCATGAAATGAATTGAAGAATAATTACTATATTAGTACAATAAAAAACCTTAAAAAAAATAAACATGAGCAAGTTTGAAGAGTGTATGGATACATACAGAGCAGAATTCAAGAAAATCGGAGTAAAATTTGATGATGAATTATTAACAAAAGTAGCAAAAGGATGTGGTCCTTCTATTTACAATAGAGATTCTTCTACCGTTGCAGGTTCTGACGAAAAAGAATTAGCAACTGTAAAAAATAATTTCTTAATTAAAAAATTAGGTTTATCTGACTCTGATGATTTAGATGGTGCTATTGCAGGTGTTGTTAAAAAATTTGGATCATCAAATAAATATAAATACAGAGCAATGTTTTACTATATGTTAACTGAAAAATTTGGTAAACAAGAAGTTTACAACTAATTAGATATCTATTAAAAATAAAAATGGCTTTTACATTAATTTGTAAAAGCCATTTTTATTTTCAATACTATTTAACTAGATAGCTCTACCACTTCCATTAATTTTACTTCTGCTTTTTACCACATTAAACCCAACTGACATCCCAATATTTCCACCACTTTTACTTGATGAGTAATACACGTTTATTGGTATATTTAATGACCCTGCTTTAAACGTTCTCCCAAAGGCCATTAACCAATTAGCACTTAATTTCACATCACCTCTTGCATCTAAAGTTGTAGAATTACTATAATTATCTGATCCTGTAATATCATAAGCTGTTGGATTTGTATAATTTCCATTCGAATAATAAACTGAATCTGCATCATTTGTTTTATAATTCATATCCGCATAAGTTTGCCAATCATCTTTTGAAAAGTATACACCTTCTCCTCTACCAAATTTGTTTTCATTATCAAAAAAACCTTGTGATTCTCTTTTTAATGTAAAACTAGGTCCAAAGGCAAATTCCCATCCTGCTTTACCAAATCTAAACCCGTTTAAGATTGAAATAGAAGGTAAAAAACGTCCTTGTTCTAACCCAGATACATTTACTATTCCTTCAATTATCGCAGAAAAATTTTCAGTACCTACATACTGTCCTTCCCACTGATAACCGATATTACTTACCATTGGAAAAATATCTAAACCACCTTGTGCTTCTGATCGCGTTGCTAATTCATGAAAACTACCAACCATAGCAGCCACACCAACTCTTGGTCCTGAATTATTTACTTTTCCAACATCATTCGATACAATTACTTCATTTTGAAACTTTAATTGTTCTTTTAAATGAATATCAACTTCCATTTCATTTAACTCAAGTAACAATACTTTAACCATACGTTGAACTTCTTCTTCTTGATTATCAAATTCACGTACTACAGATTTAAACAATTTGCCATTTTTCACATCAATCCATTTTAAAGAGATTGCTATTTTATTACCCAAATTTGTAAAACTACCTGACATCACATAATCAACATTCAATTCTTTACCCATAGATGTTAAACAATTTAAACCATAACATTTTTCCGTATACTTTGCATCCCCTTGAAGTACTTCAGCCATATCAAATTCATCATACACTAAAAATTTGTCAATCTTAATTAATTCTAACTGAATCATTTTTGCTGCCAACTCAGATGTTAAGTCTAACCCTTCCACATGAGGATTTGCAACCGCCATACTTTTTTTTACTTGCGCTACACTTGTATTTAATGAAAAAATACTTAATGTAATAATTATAACTTTCTTCATAATTTAACACCTGATTAACTACAGGATTTATTTGTTTGGTACAAATGTATGAAGTCAATAATCGATTTGAAAATTGAATTTCGCAATCCGCTTTATTCATTTGCAAATTTCGCAAATACATAAAAAGATTACATTTATGGCCTGCATACTTACAAAAAGCGAAAAACATGATTGAGTATTCACCAGAGAACATCCTAAGCGCAATGATTCAAAATTTACAACAAAGTAAGTATTACATTGCAACGCCAGAAAATATTTAAAAAAAAGTAATTAGGTTAGTTCAATTGGAACAGAGATACAGTAATTATTCCTTTTCACTAATCACACCAATACATACTTTGTATTGTTGGATCTAGTACCAAGGTTATTAGAAAATAAAGCCCGTTTAATCTTCAATTTCTAATTCCAATTGGATACGTCTTTTGAAATTATTAATTGTTTTATTTAAAGATGAAAAAAATTTATTTCTAACTTTAGTAGATGTGACGCTTATTAAAGTAGAATTATCCATCAATCTATCTAAAATCATTTTAGTATCTTTATTATAAACTGGATCATCAGTTGTTATAGTATTCATTATATTATGTGTAAAAATAGTTTGACTGCTGTCTTCAAACTCAATATAATAAGTACTATCTGGTAAATAAGTATCATTATAATACATATTTATCTTTGAAGACTCCGCATCATTCGGTTCATTTTTGTACACAAATTTATGGCCAATTTCAGCTTGTTTTTGTAAGTGTCCTGATAATTCCAGTAAGTTATCTAAAAGAACAATAACATAATTCGTATCTTCAAACAAATCAGACTCAAAGTAGTATTCTATTTGTCGTAATGTTCCTTTCAACGTTTCTGGACAATACAATTCCGTTGTTGGCATTGAATTATAAAGGTTATGCGTTTCAATACCTATCGCTAGTACTTTAGGGTCAATTTTTTCATGGCCAAACTTTTTATCTTTATAATCTTCAATTCTTAAAAAAGACTTTGCCCAAAAAAAGAATTTGAAACGCGTTAGATGTGGAAAATTAAATAATTGTAGGATTGGTGTATCTTTAACACTTATGTATAAGTGTGGGTTCTCTTTAGATTTAACTCGCCTAAGTGTATCTCTTAAATTTGTTAAATACCCAGCAAAATTAAACTCAATATTACTTAAAGGTTTATAATCAAAAATTACTTTATCAGTTTTGAAATCTCCAATATTATCAAATGATAATTCATACTTTTCAGTTAAAATTTTAGTTTCATAAATAGTTAATGGTACATCACCTCTTATCCTACGGTAAGCAGCATCAGAACTAATACTTAAATCCATTTGAATTATATCTGATAATTTTTCACCGTTTAAAAACGTGTCCTTTATTGAATTAAATAATAGTTGTTGGAGATCTGTAGTATTCATTACTGGGCTTTAATACATAAAGATAACAAAACTATAAGCTTGACCAAACGATTACCAAATATTACCAAATAAAACGTCTATATGAATACTATTTAGCACGTTGTACTTCTGATTCATCTATATTAATATGGTCATAGTTTGGCTTTTTTAACTTTCCAAATCGATAGCTAAAGAATACACGTAAAAATCTAGTATCTTGTGTGGTTATTGATGAATAATAATCAGTATCCACAAATGCATATGCACTCGGTTTTGCAGTTTGGAAAACATCATTTAACGTTATTTGTATAAAACCTTTACCTTTAGCAAAAGACTTTGATACACCTAAATCTAATTCTCCTTGTGCTCTTAAAGTCCGTTTACCATTAGAAAAACGAGAAGTATATTCTCCAATAACTTCTATATTAAACCAATTTTTTATACTAATTCGATTATAGGTATACCCATACAATTTAGGTGAAACACCTGTGTTTCCAAAATTATAAACATCACTTTGATAGTTAGAAAACGATACATTAACCATTGAAAAATTATAAAGGAATGACGCTTTAGTCGACTTACGAACTTCTACATAAATTTTTTCCAATTTAGTTAAATTAACCACTTTCATTACATTGGTACTTTCTGTTGTTTGATCCTGCAAATTAATAAAAGTTCGAGGGTATTTGGTGTGGTTATACCCAATTCCTAAACTCGCTTTTTTATAACTGAATTTGTGTTCAAAATTATAAATAAAACTAGGCTTAACTTGTGGGTTGCCGTAAATTGATGAAAACCCATTAATATAATAAATATAAGGTGTAATCTCACTATACTTCGGTCTACTTATTTTTGAAGTAAACTGATCAGACATGGACCACTTTTTAAATTTAGTGGTTAACCCAAAGTTTGGAAAAAAAGACAAGTAACTTGTATCAATATACTGGTTATTATCTTGATTTTTGAATGCTTCATTTTTTGAATGTTCGGCACGAATGCCTATTTGATAATTTCCTTTCTTCCATACTCCATTCCAATTAACATAGGATGCCAGGATTTGTTCATTATATTGAAACCTATTATCTCTAGAGTTAATCAATGTATCAGTAGAAATAGTTTGTAAAAATACTGAAGAATTGGATAGTGTATTATTCCCTTTTATACCAATTTTTAATTGAGTAGTGTTCAAAAAGTTTTTTTTGTAATCCAATTGGACACTTCCGATTCCATTAACATTTTTACCACTAGACTCAGAATTTAGAATATCCGTCACTTCATTAAAATGCCGTATTTCAGCAACAGAATCAGAGTAAGATACTAAAACAGAGCTATACGTTAGCCCTGCAAAGAAATGACTTCCTAATGTGTCCATTTTAAAACTATAATTGGCAGAGAAAATATTAGCTTGCTCATAGCTCAAGGCAACATCTTTAGTTTCAATAACTCTCTTTTGATTACTAATAGATTGGTTAATTTCATTCTCGACTTCTAAATCAAATTTAGAATAGTTACCGTTAAACTGGGCAGATACAGAATGTTTTAAATTGAATTGATATTTAACTCCCACTAAGTAATTATAAACATTAGGCAAATATACTTTCTCTTTGTAAGTTGTATTGGCCTTATAAGGCACTCCATTTTTAACGTTATAGTAGCCAAATCTTTCTGTACCTGTCGCTCCAAAATTGGTATTTACACCTGCATTAAAATTCCACTTCCCTTTTTTAACATTCACATTAACGTCTACAAACCCTAAATGATAAAATCCTTTTGTATAATGAGTCGTCAAAGTTCCTTGAATACCCTCTAATCCTAATTCTTTTAGGACAATTAAAATGATCGCCTTCCCTTCAGCATCATAACTTGCATCTGGATTTTTAATCACCTCAATAGATTCAATTTGAGAAACAGGAATAGCTTGCATCACTTGATTTGAAATTTGCTTCCTATCTAAGTAAATAAGAGCTTGTCCTCTTCCAATAACGGATATTCCATCACTAGTAGCAATCACTCCTGGTGATTTACTCAACAATTCTTGAACAGAAGAACTACTTTGAAATATACTGTTTGATACATTAATTTTTGTATTCCCATTTTGAGATTCAAAGGGTAATTTTTGTCCATTTACCTCAACAGTTGATAGTTCGTTAGTAACTAAAGTAATCTCTCCTAAATCAGAAGATTCTTTTATTCCAATATATTTTTCATTAAATCCAAGTGCTTCAATTTTTAATAAAACATTAGTTTGATTTACTTTTAATTCAAATTGACTATTTATAATCGCCTCTCCGCATAAAAATGTACTATCAACAGAGCGGAGTATTAGAATATTACAAAAGTCTAAAGGTACTTGTTTATCTGATACTATTTTTCCGGTAATTGTGGTTTGAGCCACAACTGACATGGTAAATAAATAAACTAAAATAATTGTACTGAGTTTGTAAATCATGATTTTATATTTTAGTCAAAGTTACCTACTCAAACTCAAGTAAATTATCAGCTTTTGCTTTGGTCATTAGCCATTTTGTAAACGGTAACACTCCATTTTTAAGTGGCTCATAAAATTGCTATTTAATTCCATATATTTGTGAATATGATGAAAATTGTTGTAATTGAAGATCAAGTACAATTGAGAAGGAATCTGATTCATCAAATCCACCAAAGTAATTTAGGATTTGAAGTTATTGGTGAAGCTCATTCTGTAAGTTCCGGAATTAAAGTAATTCTTGAATGCAAACCGGATATTGTATTTTTTGATGTGGAAATTATTGAAGGGTCAAGTTTTGAAATTTTAGATGTTTTACCTGAGATTAATTTTAAAACTGTGTTTGCAACAGCACATGGACATTTTGCTATTAAAGCTATAAAATATAGTGCTTTTGATTTTTTATTAAAACCTTTTCAACCACTAGAACTTAAGCAAACCTTAGTAAAGTTAAGAGATGAGTTTTATAAAAAAGATGACTACAAAGCCAAATTTGAATTACTTTTTAACGAATTAAAAGGTAAGGTCAATCAAAAAATAGCCATTAGTAGTTTGGATACTGTTAGGTATATTCTTGTAGATAAAATAACTAGACTGGAAGCTGATGGTAGCTATTGTAGTATTATTTTAGACTCAGGTGAAGTGATAGTTGGTTCAAAAAATATGCGCCATTTTGAGCAGTTATTACCTACACAACAATTTGTAAAAGTTCACCGTTCGCATGTTATTAATCTTAATTATGTAGATTCAATCATAAAAACAGACGGTGGGTTTATTAAATTATTTAGCGGAGATGAAATCCCGATTTCGAGACGAAAGAAAGAAGAGTTTTTAAAATTAATTGAAAGTAAACAAGCTGGTTAAGTATGAAACTAATTATTTTAATTTACTTTTTATTAAGCCTTTCTTTATGTACTGCAAAAGAGAATTCTAAGGCAAACGCTTTTAAAATGGCTATGGACTTTGTTAAAGAAGACCAAAAAGATTCTGCTTCAATTATTTTTTTGAGATTAATCAAACAAGAAAATAAAAAAGGTAAGGGGGCTGATATTTCGTTAAGAGTAGGGCAATTTTATCGGAAAACCTCTTTATTTAAAGAAGCAGACACTTACCTAAAACTTGCACTTACTTACAATGACACTAGTAAAAATACAATTCTATATAATGACATTCGGAATGAAATAGGGCTGTTATATTATGATCAGCATTTTTATACTAATGCATTAACTGAATTTTTATTAAACATTAAACTAACCTCGGTACTGAAAGATACATTAGGCTTAGCTATTGCTTACATAAATATTGGAAACGTATATAAAGAAACTGAAAACTTTGAGGACGCCTTAAATTATTACGAAAGTGGATTTAAGTATTCACAGGTGATGAACCAACCGTATTTAAGTTCAATTGCTCTAAATAATTTAGGAAGCATCTATTATTTACAAGGTAAAGCGTTAAAAGCACTTACTGTATTTGAGCAAGCCTTAACTATTTCAACGGCTCCATTAGATATAATAAATTTAGCTCATATTCAAATTAATATGGGTCAATGTAAAGTTGATTTAAACAAGTATACCGCCGCCAAAACTCTGTTTGAATCTTCTTTAAAAAACTATAACCAATTTAAAAATACAGAAGGTATTTTTTTATGTTATGTAAATCTTTATCACGTATCCAATTTATTACAGCTTAAAACGGAAGCAAATCACTATAAAAAATTAGCCTTAGATAGTAGCTTTAAAACCTGTAATCTAAAATCTAGAATTGATTTATTTACCTATTTAAAAGATAAAAGTCTTTTACAACAAGATTCAACAATTGCGCTGATATATAGTCTTCAATTATTAGAACTAAACACCCGATTGAGAGAAAATATTAAAAGCAGAGAACTCGCTATTTTAAAAACAGATATCAATTTTGCTCATATAAATAATCAACTTAATGAAACTATAAGTAATTTAAAAAAGGAAACTGAAGCAAAATCAGCTATGAATACACTTAATAATGAGCTTACAAGGCAAAATAAATTAAATTTAGCATTGTCATTGATAGGCATACTTCTTTTATTAAGCCTAGTTATTATTTTATTTAGAAGTAATAGATTGAAGCGTAAAAACAATACAACACTTGCTTATCAAAAAAAAATTGTAGAAGAAAAAAACACAGAAATTCTTAACTCAATTACGTACGCTACTTCAATGGAAAAATTGCTATTACAACAAATGAACCCACATTTTTTATACAACGCATTAACGACAATTGAAGCTAGTATTTCAGTTGGAGATACTCAATTTGCAAAAGATTATTTAATTCTGTTCTCAGATTTACTACGTAAGACACTTGATCACTCTAGAAAAGATGTTATTAGTTTAGAAGAAGAGATTGATTTTTTAAAAGCATATATTACCTTAAACACAGATAAACAAGGTTCACAATTTAGTTATGAATTTGAATATAATCAGGATGAGGTGGAAGATTTTGTATTTACCCCACCTATGTTAGTTCAACCCTTTATTGAAAATGCTTTAATTCATGGTTTATATCACAAAACAAATGGAGAAAAAAAATTAAGTATTCATATTCAACCAGAAGACAATCATATTATTTGGACCATAACTGATAATGGTGTTGGGCGTGAAAAAGCAAAACAAATTGGAAAAACACATCAAGGGATTTCACATGGAATTAAAATAACCGTTGACAGAATTCATTGGATGAAAAAAAGATATGGTTCCAATTTTTCAATTCAATACATTGATTTACCATCAGGTACACAAGTTATTTTAAAAACTCCTATTTTAGATACGTCAAGCTAAAATTTGAACTGTTTATGATTATTACTATTTATATAGTATCCACATTTACTAATACAGTTGTCTTGTAAATGATAATTAGATAGAAAAATAAAGATTGGGAAACGTCCATTGAAATTTTAGTGGTAAATTGAAAATAATATATACTTTACAATTAAAATTTAACACATGAACACATACAAACCTATAGCATGTAGTTATTACGATTACCTTTTAGAATTGGCAACGTTTAAAAGAATAACCTCTATTATTTACAAAGAAAACAATATTAAACTAGAACTAAAAGCTGTAATTGTAGATGTATATACAAAAAGCGGTATTGAATTTTTAAAAACAAACACCGACCATATTATACAATTAGATCACCTATTATCAGTAAACAATAAATTGAATACTAATGAAAACTGTAACGTGAAATGAAGATAATTGGCCTTTCAAATCATACTATTCAACCTTTAGTTGAATACACTATCTCATTATTTGAGAATAATCATCCTGGGATTATTGATATTCAAGAATTTAAAAAAGAGACCCACACATTAGCCACAGCTATTAAAGCTAGTAATTTAGTAGTAATTGGAATTTCAGATACTACTTTATTAAATACTATTGAAAATTGGCTAAAAATAGCTTCTAATACAGACTCTTTTAAGGACACTGCTATATTGTTACTATCTACTTCTGATCAATTGTTACCAATTACGAAAGAACAATTTTTAAAATATGGTTCTGAAGTTTTAGATACGTTTTACTTACCTACCATTAAAACGACTTTTATTCCTAAAACGGGTATAACGGATATAAAACTTAGTTTAGAATTAATAAGAAAAGTTAACGTCATTAAACAAAATAATTTTGCCTCTTATTTTAAAGTAAAAATATCTATGTGTGGTGTGGACAATACAGGTTTTGAAAATTGTGATGTAGAAAATTATTAATCATAAACGTTTTAAATAGAATTAATACTCTATTTTTATAGCTTATATATAATGAACTAATCTCTACCTATGAAACATCTCTTTTTACTTTTCATTCTAATCATTATGTATCACTCTGGAACATCTCAAACATTTATTCGTTCTGAATTATCAACAATTATTTCCAAACCGTGGGAAATTTTATATGGACCAGACAATTACCTTTGGCTAACTGAATTTGGCGGAAAGGTAAGTAAAGTCAATCCAATGAATGGAGATAAAACTGTGATATATACTGCACCGGATTACTTTTCTGGTTCACCTCTTGAAAACTCAACGCTATGTCCAAATTCTTCCATAGGCTCTGGGACACTTGGTTTGGCATTACATCCTGACTTTACGGAAATCGGAACTTCATATATCTATTTTGTATATTCATACAATAGCGGTACTATTAGTACACCAAACACTAAGTTTAGAATTAAAAGATTGACTTGGGATTCGGCAACGCAAACTGTAGTGAGTGATACTAATATTGTGAATATGATTTCCAATGGTTATGACCATCTAGGTGGCCGATTAATCGCTATTAAACAAAATGAAATTCCTTACCTTTTTCTAACTGTTGGTGATCATGGTAAATCTGAGGATAGCGCACCAGACTGTTATTTACCACAATCAACTAATCCAAACAATTTTACACAAGATGTTACTACTCAAAATGGAAAAATTCACCGCTTTAATGAAGACGGCTCAGTACCAATCGATAATCCAATAACTGGAAATTCATTTTTCACACGTGGTCATAGAAACCCTCAAGGGTTAATGTACAACCCCAATTTAGATATCATTTACGACATAGAACATGGTGATAGAACAGATGATGAAATCAATATTTTACGTAAAGGAATGAATTATGGCTGGAAAAATGTTCGTGGTTATCATAACGATAATAGTTTTAATGAAGAAGATGTTTCAGTTTTAAACTATATACCAAATTCTTTAATTGAAAACGACTCTTTAATAGAACCTCTATATTCATGGTGTACTACTCCAAGTACAACAGATACATGGTTAGATTGGTGTACTGTTGCTCCTTCTGGTGGTATTTATTATGGAAGTAATTCAATTCCACAATGGAACAATAGTTTATTAGTCGTCACTTTAAAAGATGGAGTTTCTACAGATAAAGAAGTATACCAGTTTAAATTACAAGCAGACGGTCAATTGGCAACTTCAACTAAATTGCATCCAAATCCAAAAAAATTCTTTGGAGAAGATCAGGAGCTTAATGGTAGATTAAGAGATATTACAGTATCCAATGATGGTCAATCAATATACTTAATCAATAACGGTGGAACAACAGATAAAATAACTGTGTACAAATTTGATAAAACGGCCTTAATTAATAATAACAATTTAGAAATATTTCCCAACCCGGTATCGGATATTCTAACAATTAAAGGCATAGAGGATTATTTAAATTTAAAAGAAATCAAAATTTATACGGTATTAGGAACATCTGTGGAATTTACACTTGATACTGATCATAAAATAAATGTATCCAATTTGGCTAACGGAATTCATTTTATTTATTTAAAATCTGAAAATGAAACACATACTTTTAAATTTATAAAGATTTAAACCTAGTAACTAACAAAATAAATGAATTACTATTTATATAATTCTATTATTAAGCTTAATTTTACTCATCATAATACCATTTCGAATACATTAATCAAATTTTAATAAGGTTAATACTCAAAGTATAAAAAACATGAAAGACGCAACAGTTAGACTTTTAGACATTACTTACTTAGAAAAAATTTTAAATTTAACAAAGGGACTTAACCCTAGTTTACCGTTTACAGATTTAAAAGAAAGACAAATAAGTATGTTCGACTTTGAACATTACAATTGCTTTGGATTATTTAATCAAGATGAATTAATTGGTGTATCAAGTGGTTGGATAACGGTTAGGCTATACTCAGGTAGACAATTAGAGATTGATAATTTTATTATTAACAGTAAGCTTCATTCAAAAGGCTACGGAAAATTATTCATAACTGAATTAGAGGCATGGGCTAAACAGAATAATTGTGTAACCATAGAGTTAAATACTTATATTCAAAATGAGAGATCACATAAATTTTACTTCAACCAAGACTATAAAATTTTAGGGTTTCACTTTCAAAAAAGTATAATTAAGTAACAAATTAGCACAAAAAAAGAGCTAAACATAAGTTTAGCTCATTAAATATAGTGTGATTCTACATTAGAAAATTACTTCTTGTCTGATAATCTTTTTGGTCTTAGCATTTCAACAACTCCAATTGTCATCCAATATGGTACTGCGAAACCTAATACAAAAGTTAAACACCAAAATGCCATTAATCCTATTACTAAAAATAATGCTATACCTAATGAAACTGCCATAATTATAATTTTTTGGTAAATATAATAAATTTTAAGTAAATCTGTCAATTGTGGAATTAAAAAATTACTTTTTCACCCATTTATTCCTATTTCAAATAACTAAATATAGATATCTCAGTATAATATTACCAAGATAACATAGAAAATACAAACATCAGGCCATTGTTTTAGTCGTCCTGATTGTAGTGTAAATCATTTTGAAATATAACACTTTTCACAAAAACCAATTTTTGATTGCCACCTTGGGAGCACATTTAAAATTGAATTTTTTGTAGTGTTTTAAGGAAAATACTGAAAAGGAAAGCAAGTATTCGCGCCTAATAAAACTCATGATAGAATTATACTGAGTTATATCAATTAAATAAGTAAAAAGTATTGTTATTTTTGTAATACAAAATTTTACAGAATCATGGAATATAGAATTGAAAAAGATACAATTGGGGAAATAAAAGTACCTTCTGACAAATACTGGGGACCTCAAACTGAGCGTTCAAGAAACAATTTTAAAATTGGACCTGCTGCAAGTATGCCTTTAGAAATTGTTCACGGTTTTGCTTATTTAAAAAAGGCAGCGGCTTATACTAATTGTGAATTAGGTGTTTTAGCACAAGAAAAAAGAGATGCTATTGCAACAGTTTGTGATGAAATTCTTGATAACAAACATAACGATCAATTTCCATTAGTAATTTGGCAAACTGGTTCTGGTACCCAGTCTAATATGAACGTAAATGAGGTGATTGCTCATAGAGCTCACGTTTTAGCTGGTCATAAAATTGGAGAAGGAGAAAAAACATTAACACCAAATGATGATGTGAATAAATCACAATCGTCAAATGATACATTCCCTACTGGAATGCACATTGCGTGTTACAAAATGATTATTGAAAAAACGATTCCAGGAATTGAAAAATTAAGAAATACATTTAAAGCAAAATCTGAAGCCTTTAAAGATGTAGTTAAAATTGGTCGTACTCACCTTATGGATGCTACGCCTTTAACTTTAGGTCAAGAATTTAGCGGATACACTTCCCAATTAAACCATGGTTTAAAAGCTTTAGATAATACATTAGCTCATTTAAGTGAATTAGCGTTAGGTGGAACTGCTGTTGGTACTGGATTAAATACCCCAAAAGGATATGATGTTTTAGTGGCTAAGTACATTTCAGAATTTACTGGATTACCTTTTATTACTGCTGAAAACAAATTTGAAGCTTTAGCGGCTCATGATGCGATTGTGGAGACACATGGTGCATTAAAACAAATTGCAGTATCGTTAAATAAAATTACGCATGACATTAGAATGATGGCCTCTGGACCACGTTCAGGTATTGGTGAAATCACGATTCCTGCTAACGAACCTGGTTCGTCTATTATGCCAGGAAAAGTAAATCCAACTCAAGCTGAAGCAATTACTATGGTATGCGCTCAGGTTATGGGTAATGATGTTGCTGTAACTGTTGGTGGAATGCAAGGACATTTTGAATTAAATGTCTTTAAACCAATGATGGCGGCAAACTTATTACAGTCGGCTGAATTAATTAGTGATGCCTGTGTATCATTCAACGACAACTGTGCGGAAGGTATTGAACCAAACACGGAAAGAATTGAAGAGTTATTAAACAATTCTTTAATGTTAGTAACTGCTTTGAATACTAAAATTGGATATTATAAAGCTGCAGAAATTGCAAATACAGCTCACGAAAACGGAACGACTTTAAGAGAAGAAGCTATTCGTTTAGGGTATGTACCTGCTGAAGAGTATGATAATTGGGTTGATCCTAAGAAAATGATTGGATCGTTAGATTAAAAACCACTACAACACCAAATATTGGCGTTATATGACATTTTTTAAATACTCATTTCCAAACGGAAACTGCGTTTTAAAAATTATCGAAAGCCTTAATCTTTGAAGTTGTATTGATTTTTTGAAAACATTAATTAGTCGTTGGGAAATTTTCTCAACGGCTTTTTTGTGTTCTTCTATTTCTTATTCTACAATAATTTCTATTCTTTAGATTTAACCGTTACATATCATTATTCAGAACATTAACAGAAGTAGTAATATCTGGAGCAATACCTTTTTAAAATTTCAACACAAGAAACAGTCGTATCCGTTTATCACCTTAAATGACAGGAACGACAAAATCATATAGAATAAAACATATTGTGATTACATCTCGTGAAATTGGAAAAAATATATTTCACAGATAACTGAGGATATTTCAACGGCTTTTTTCACACTTTAGTCTTAACAATCAATTATTTATTAGTACTATTATAAAAAAGTAAATATGAAACGCATACAACTACAAAAAAACCTAGATAAGCTATTAAGTCATTTAGATTCTTTCAGAGATACTATGCCAATGACTATTTTACTTCTAAGCCCTTATCAAAAAAAATCATTAAAAGATTTTAAATCATTTGTTAAAAAAAACATAGACGAAATAGAAGATGGTGAAAAAAATAAATCAGTTTCAGTTAAACATGAAGATTCCAAAAATTTTAATGAATTATCTAGAAATGTAAAAACTTCAATTCTTGCTTCTAAAATAATTACTGAAAGTCTTTTTGTATCTTTACTAACTCAGTATGATGCTTTTACCAATAAGTTATTAAAAACATTATTTGCCATTCGACCTGAATGTATTAATACATCTGATAGCATACTTTCTTTTGCTCAATTATCAGAATTTACTTCCATTGAAAAAGCTAGAACCTATATCATTGAAAAGGAAATTGAAACTGTATTAAGTAAAAGTCATCATGAACAATTTGATTACATAGAAAAAAAACTGAATCTTAAACTTGTAACAAACCTTCCAATTTGGAAAACATTTATTGAAATTACACAAAGGAGAAATTTATTTGTTCATTCTGATGGAATTGTTAACAGCGAATATTTAGAAATATGTAAGGCACATAATTGTGAATTAGAAGATATAAAGCTTAACCAAAGACTGGTTACAAAGATTGACTACTTCATTAGAGCATATGATTGTTTGTATGAACTAAGTACAAAATTGACCCATACGATTTGGAGAGAATTATTAATAAACGATTTCAAATCTGCTGACCAAGAACTTAATGCTATCTGTTTCGATTTAATGGTTTCTGAACAATACAATCTTAGTGATGAATTACTAGAATACGCAGTAAATCAATCAAAACACTATAATGAATCAACCAAACGTATTTTTATAATTAATAGAGCATTGTCTTTATACTTACAGGATAAAATAGAAGAGGCAAAAAAAATAATTATCAATAAGGATTGGAGTGCTAGCAGTGATAATTTTAAATTAGCAAGCTTAATCATTTTCGAAAACTATGAAGGTGCTTGTCAAATAATGCTTAAAATAGGTGATCATGGAGAAGTTAATAAAGAGAATTATCGCAGTTGGCCATTATTTTATAAATTAAGGTCTGAGAAAATATTCAAAAAAACGTTTAAAAAAATATTTAACGAGAAATATAACACATTGGAAATACCTAAAAAACCTATTCAAAAGCTTATTTCGATCTTAATAAAAGAGGACCCCGAACTAAAGTCAAAAACGATTAAAAAACAACGATTAAAAAAAGAAAAAAACGAACTAAACGCTCAATCTTGAATCACCTAATGCCTAATTTACCAAATAGAGTAACTACTTAACACTGAGTTAAATAAAAAACATTTTCCACTTAGAATGTCTTAAAACGACAGCTTTATTAACCCTTAAAAGGAATTGAAAAACAAAAGTATTAGCCACACACCGTATATGATTAACTATACACTTTCAGCGAACTTATGAAAATCCAGCATGTTTTTTATTTACGGTGGACGGTTATCAAATGATCAAACCGTAAAAGCATACAGAGACTATTACCACCTTTATTATCTTCCATTTTTTTCCTATTGGCGAAAAAATTTTTATATTTTGTAATAATTATGAACAACACATATGGGCAGTAACCACTGTACAAAATGATTATAAGGATTTTAATAGAACTCTTTTTTAGTTATATATTGGAGTTTGCTCCATTTCTAATATCAAAATTTTATCATACTCAAACAAAAGAACATGACTAATAACGTGATATGTTTTTTGATTATTCGTTTTATCAAAAAAAATAAATTTGACTATTAAGAAGAAAACGATAATAAAAAATAAAAAGTTTTGGTTAGGTGTGAGTTCGAAAGTTTAGTTACTTTTAATCCGTAACAATCGAAAGTAATAGAAGAAGTATGATAATCTCAATACTATTTGAAAAATGAAAAAAATATTACTCACAGGAGCAACTGGAGCAATAGGTTCGGAAGTTCTTAAACAATTATACGCTGAGCATAAAGGATTTGATATCACCGTTTTAGTTCGTGATTCGAAAAAAACAAGAAAAGTCTTAGAACCCTTTGGGAATACAATTAATATAATATACGGTGATATTACTAATATAGACAGCATTAAAAAAGCAGTTAAGCATCAAGATACCGTTATACATCTTGCTGCTTTAATTCCAACAATTAAAGGAGACAATACTAAACTAATCAATCTAGTAAATGTAGAGGGTACTGAAAATATAGTCAAAAGTATGGAAACTGAATGTCCAAATGCACTTCTACTGTTTAGTTCATCTATAGCTGTTTACGGTGATCGTATCAAAAATCCAAACATTCAAATTAGCGACACATGCAAAGGTTTTGATCACGACAATTATGCCAGAACAAAAATTGAAGCTGAAGCCATAATTAAGTCTAGCAAATTGAACTGGAGCATTTTTAGACTTACGGCGATTATGGGAATTGGAAATCACAAAATCTCAGGAATTATGTTTAATGTTCCACTGGAAACTCCATTCGAAATTGCAACTGTTCGCGATACAGCAAGAGCCTTTGTGAATTCAATAAGTTACAAAAAAGAATTAACAGGCAGAGTTTTTAATCTTGGAGGTGGGAAATCATGTCGTCTAAAGTATACCGATTTTTTATCCCGAGCATTTAATGCATTCGGATTAGGAAAACTAAATTTTCCAGACTATGCCTTTGCTAAACAAAACTTTGCTTGTGGCCATTATGTTGACGGAGACGACTTAGAAAACATTATTCACTTCAGATCAGATGATACAGAATCTTATTTCAAACGATTTGAGGATTCAGTACCCCAAATTCAAAGGCTATTTACTCTCCCCTTTAGCGGAATAATTAAATGGTTCTTACTTAAACTTTCCTTACCATATAAAGCCTACAAAAAAGGTGATGAGGAACAAATTAATATTTTTTTTGGTAAACTATAACAATGAATTTAGAACACTTCGCACAACTTAATTATATTTGGATTGCTATTGCCATACTATCCTTAGTATCCCTTGTTGTTTTTAACATTCGAGCACCATACGGTAGGCATGCCAACAAAAAATGGGGCAAAATGATTTCGAATCATTGGGGATGGTTCTGGATGGAACTTCCAGCCTTTCTATTATTTCCAATTCTCGCGATAATTGGTCCACGAGAAAAAGATTGGCTAACATGGCTCCTAGTTGGACTTTGGACAGTACATTATTTTAACCGAACTATTATTTTTCCTTTTCGATTGAGGACCCGCGGAAAAAAAATGCCTTTAACCATTGTATTCAGTGCATTATTTTTCAATGGAATGAATGGATTTTTAAACGGATATTACCTTGGTTATTTAGCACCCGAAAATGAAACTGCTATCACCATAAATATTTATATTGGTTTACTTCTATTTTTTGGTGGAATGTATATCAATCATGGCACTGACACGAGATTAATCTCACTTAGAAAATATAAAGAAGGGTACTCTATACCACAAGATTGGTTATTTAGATGGATTTCATGTCCAAATCATTTTGGTGAAATTGTTGAATGGATTGGATTTGCCATAGTTGCTTGGAATTTACCAGCTTTAACTTTTGCAGTCTGGACGTTCTGCAATTTAGTACCAAGAGCCTTAAATCATCACGATTGGTACCATGAGAACTTCAATACATATCCAAATAAACGAAAAGCTGTGTTTCCTTGGATTTGGTAAAGACAATATTACAATAAACCGTTTACAACACTCAGTACAAACTCATACTTTTAAATTCAAAAGACAGTGTTTTTAGCAGTTCCTATTGATATAACTGTTGAAATCACAATTTTTTTTAGATTACCTATTAGAGAAATATGGAATGAGTTTAGTAATCTCAAGTCCATAATAACCAAAATTAAGAACTAATAATAGAAAGTGAAAATTGTCAGTAAGGAAGCTTGCGAAAGTATCTAAATGAATTATAATCCTTTTACTTCTATCAAACACATTGACAATTCAAAATTTAAGATTCCTTCACACATGAATATTATATTTCACCAATAGATACATTAATTAAGGGAAATAAAAAGAAGAGACTTTTATACTCATCAAACCTACTTTAACCACCAAGTAAAAATTTAACTATTAAGAGTTATACAAACACTAACATAGTTCAATTTGTTTTAAATTTGCTATTAGTTATTTCAAAAAATATAAAATCGGGTAATTACGACACATATTAACCTAATATTTAACATTATCAATTACCTAAGTAAAATAAATTTAATATCACAGTATATATTATGATAGACTTATTTAAAACTACACATCAAATTCAAAATGTCACGAACTTTCATGATCTTGTTTCAACGCCTTTTCATGCCCACAATAATGCAATATGCTGGACACGTGAACTCATAGGTGATTTTTCAGAAATTGTAGACAAGATAGAGCTAAGTGAAAACATGACTATACTTGAACAAAAAGAACTCTATGAACTTCAATTAAGTGAGCAGGGACAGCTGGCACGCGATATTCTCATCAATGACTTTAATGCACTGAAAGCACATGGTGCATTACCAACCCTTAATCTGATTACCTGCTATGAAAGAGATGATATCTTTCCCTTTTTTCCAACTGATGTGTACTCTTTTCATGTAGACCGTTCCCCTGTACCAACCGACACATTTTTATGCACTTATCATGGCGAATCCAGTGAGATAGTACAAAACTCACAAGCCGAACAAAAAATTCTTATTCCTGAAATACGTAAAGAACTCAAAAAATTATATAATGGTCCAGATGATGGTTTTGATTCATTCTTAAGTGAGTATTTCTTTGACTTACATTATCAAGCGAAACCTAATGCGCAGCTTATCAACTTAGGTATTGGTCATTTATGGAAAATAGCAACTGATCACCCTCAAAGTAAAGTTTTGCCTTGTCTTCACCGTGCTCCAAAAGAAAAAACAGGGCAAAATAGATTACTGATGATTTGTTAACACACATTATTTTATTAAGCTTACATAAAACGGAATTAACCATCTCAAAATTAACTGTTGTTTTAATTGCTAATTGTAATTATTAGGGGTTACAATCTTACTATTTATATCTTTTATTCTTAAGTATATTCTACAAAAAAGAAAACATATTTGGTTTATGATGTTATCAACTTTCATTTTTCCTTCCATATACATTTATGCAGAATTAGCAAATTACTATGAAAGCATCTATACTATAGAACTAATATTTATTGGTTTTTTAATCGATTACTTTATAACGCCAAAAAAGAAAATTAGTAAATAATTAAGTAGATTGTTAACGAGCCAACTACCTAATTGTTATCTATATGACTAAACTACCTTTTACCATACACAATACACATTTATCAAAAGAATAGTCAGTAAATTATAGTACTTTTAATGTAAAACCTATCCATTGAAAAAATTATCCGTTTTAATTATATTATGTTTATCAATAGTCAACTACTCTTTAGCACACGAACAAAAAAAAATTAAACTTAATATGAATGACTCTACATTAATATACGACTCTTTTAGAGCACAACAACAAACCTTTGCTTCAAAAGATGGTAACTTGAAATATATTGATAAGGGTGTTGGACAAGTTATACTATTACTTCATGGTATACCGACATCATCTTGGTTATACAGAAATATGATTGATGATTTGGTCATTAAAGGTTATAGAGTTATTGCTCCAGACATGTTAGGGTTTGGTAGTAGTGACAACCCTAAAGGATATGAAATTTACAGTGCAAATCAACATGCCAAACGTATTTTAGAATTAATGAATGATTTGAACATACTGAAGTGGACGCATGTAACGCATGATGCTGGTGGACTTTGGACCTGGGAATTAGTTAAGCAAGATAGCACGAAAATAAAAAGATTAGTTTTATTAAATACAATTATTTATAGTGAAGGTTTTAATCCACCAATTCGAATGAAACAGGGTCCATTTGCAAAATTTAGTATGTGGTTATACAGAAACGGCATCACAACAAATACACTTTTAAACCAATTATTTAAAAAAGGTTTAAAAGAAAACAATTTGACTAAAGCAGATATTGAGGGCTACAAAACACCTTTAAAAGAAGGAAAAGTCAATGCTATGTACTATTTTTTTAGTCAAACGTGCAATCAATTAACCAATTATGATGACGTCATAAAAAAGATAAACATTCCCGTAACGGTGATATGGGGTAAACATGATGACATGTTAAAATGGGAACCACAAGCTAAAAAAGTAATTGACGGCTTAAACATTAACCCAGACGACATCTTTTTACTAGATGCAAAACATTTCATTCAAGAAGAAGAACCATTAAAGATAACTAATATAATTGAAAGTTTTATAGAGAAAAATAATTAAAATATTGCAACTTGAAGTTGATTTTCTAATTGAAGGATTAAAATTTCACCCATACTTTTACAAGTTAAAAAACGTTCATCTTTATGATGTTTACTTAACTCTTTACTTAACTTAACAATATGCTCTAAAGTTGAAATTCGATCGGTTTTAAGTTTACGCAATAAATTTTTTGTTCTTTGTTTAGTTGACAAAAAACGTTTTTTCATAGCTACCTTTTCTTGGCGTTGATATTGTTCAACTGTTTCAGTTTTCAATAATTCTGAAGCTAAATTTACCAAATCAATATTGTCTTGATAAAATTGAGGTAGATATATATTTTTTCGTCCTTCAAAACTTTGCTGATCAAAATCCATAGGTCTTAATCTATATTGAACATTGTCAAAATCTTGAATAATTTCAATCACAAAATTATAGGCTCTCATATCTCCTAGCAATCTAGAAAAGCAACGCTCATTAAATTTAACAAATTCTTTAGCCAAACGCATTCTATTATCAATTTTATTAAACTTATTTTTGGTTAAAAATTCATCTACGGGAATACCCACTACATGGTCTTCGATAAGCGTTTCTTTATGAATCAAATAATTTATTTTATCTGGCGAAAAAATATCTTCTAGTTCCAAACCATAAACTCTTGAGGCATCTGCTTTTTTAACATAAAAATAATCATGATTATCATTTAATTCATTTACAATTTTAACTCTAAACGGTTGTGAATTTCCAAACGTACAAAAATCTATACTCCCTACTTTTAAGTAAGGAATCTTAGCACCATCAAACGTTAGTAATTCATATACACGTATTAACCCTTCATATAAGCGATCCATTTCATAATAGTTATATAACACAGCACGCCATAATGTATCATTACCATCATTATCCAAAACAGGAATGGACTGTTCAAATGCTAATAAATCAGTATAAGTCAGGGGCAATTCAGCTAGTCTAGAATAATTTCGTAAAAAATCTCTTAAAGGCTGCGTAATTTTGTACGTTTTCTTCTTACTCTCTATATGATTATAATGCATAAAACTATGATTTCTTAAATTTAAGTAAAACCATTCAATTAAAAGTAATTCAGCCCCCTTAAAATAAGTCTGACTCTTTTAATCCAAAACCTTCCAACCTTTCCTATTAACTTTGCGTTTATAAAAAAACAAGCCTATGAAAATTATTGTATTCCTATTTACTGCTTTTTTGTATTTTACTTCAACTGCTCAGTATTATGAAAATTTTGACACTATTACTAGTGATCAATTATATTATGATACACTGAATACTGATAATCACATTTGGCAAATCGGGCAAACAGACAAATCATTTTTTGATAATGAGTGGGCTGTTGTCACAGATACCACGAATATGTATGATAGTTTAACAGATGCTACACTTAATTTAACATTATTTAGAGAAGATATTTATAACGGATTCGCTTTAGAATTTGATCATAAACTAGATACAGATTTACATCACGCTGGCGGGTTTATTGAATTTAATTTCGATAATGACACAGTTCAATATCAAGTATATGAAAACGGCGTCCTAAACACTTATTCAACTTGGAAATTCATTATTGATTTAAATAATACCGAATTATTTTATACCGAACTTGGACATAAAATTAGCGCATATGACATTGCTCAAACAAATGGTGATTTTAACGAATTTCAATTTAGCAATAGTACGATTGACACTTTAACTTATGCAGATACCTTAAGACAAAACATTAATTGTTTCACAGGAACATATGATGCTTGGGAACATGTAAGAATTCATCTGCTATTCCCTCTGTTTGTAAGGACTCAAGATCAAGCAGATACGTTAAATTTGAAATTTCATTTTATTTCAGATTCACTTTCAAATAACAAAAATGGTTGGGCCATTAAAAACATTTATTCTGGTGAAATGTTTTATAATAGCTTAAATGAAAACCAACTAAATTCAGAACTTATTGGTTACCCTACTCCCACGTTATCAAATTACACGGTTGAAATTCAGAATGAAAAGAATAAAAATGTGACTATTGAAGTTTTAAACCTAAATGGTAAAGTTATTAAACGTCTTATCAAAAAAGGTGAACGAATTGACCTAGACTTATCTAACTTAATACCTGGGAGTTACATTGTTAATTATTTTATAGAAAACAAATATAAAGGCTATTCAAAGGTAATTAAACAATAGATTTCATTTACTCAAAAAACGGCAACAGATAATACTCAACAATTCACTATTAATAAAGCAGTACTAACTACATAAAATCATAGCCAAATGATTAGTAAATTTGTAAATTATACACCAGTTTATGAAGTTTTTAGTACCCATTTTCGCAATTTTACTAGTCTTATCATCTTGTGAAGCAACAAATAATACACAAGAAGAAGTAATTATTAAAGATTCAGTAGTTGTCTCTGAACCAATAATAGAATATGGATTTGTTTTAGATTCATTTCAAGTGATTAGAGATACTGTTCAAAATAATTGGACATTAAGTCATTTATTTGCCCCTTATGGAATTTCTCAATTCAATATTAACCAATCTGCTGATATGGCTGCTGATAGTACAGTTGGCTTACGATACATTACAGCAGGTAAACCTTATATTATATTAGCTGAACTTGGAGACACTTCTCAAATTGCGAAATATTGTATCTATCCAAAAAACGTAGTTGATTTTATTGTATTTGACTTTACAGATTCAATTGTAGTCACAAAACATGAAAAACCAAATACGGTAACTGAAAAGATATTGTCAGGTGAAATTGTTAAAAATTCTAATTTAACATTTGCTATAAATCAACAATTACATGATCCAAATATGACTGGTGAATTATCAGAGTATGTAGCTGGTGTTTTTGCTTGGACGATTGATTTTTTCAAATTACATCCTGGTGATGAATTCAAAGTCATTTATAATGAAAAATCGGTTGAAGGAGTTCCTTATGCTGTTTCGGATGTAAACTATGCTTATTTCAAACACCAAGGACATGAATATTACGCATTTAATTACGTTTTGGATTCAACTAAAAACAAAACTGGATTTTTTGATGAAAAGGGAAAAGAAATGAAACGTCCATTTTTAATGTCACCCGTTAAATTTTCTAGAATTAGTTCTGGATTTAGTGGTAGACGTTTTCACCCTGTTCAAAAAAGGTGGAAAGCGCATTTAGGAACAGACTATGCTGCTCCAAAAGGCACACCTATTTTATCTACAGCAGATGGTTATGTTATTGCTGCATCCTATACAGGTGGAAATGGAAATTATGTCAAAGTAAAACATAATGAAACGTATACTACCCAGTATTTACATATGACAAAACGTGCAGTCACAAGAGGTGAACATGTTAAACAAGGCCAAGTTATTGGGTATGTTGGAAGTACAGGTTTAGCAACTGGGCCACATGTGTGTTATAGATTTTGGAAAAACGGAAAACAGATCAATCATAGAGCAGAAAAATTTCCATCATCTATTCCAATGGCAGATACTTTAGTACCAAACTATCTTAAATTTATTAAACCAATTAAAGCAAAAATAGATAGTTTTTTAGTTACAAAATATGTAACAGAATTAGACAGTTTATAATAATTACATTTTATAATCTAAAATCTTTATTTTTATTCCTAAAATTCAGTCATTTATATGACGAATTAACTTATTTTTGCAAACTTATATATTAACTGTATTTTATTTATTAAAATGGCTGAACAAAAAAAGATTAAAAACGCACTAATTTCAGTGTTTGACAAAACAGGATTAGACGTAATCGTAAAACAATTAAACGATTATGGCGTAACGATTTATTCAACAGGTGGAACTCAAAAATTTGTTGAAGATTTGGGAATTAAAGTGGAGAGAGTAGAAGAATTAACATCTTATCCTTCAATTTTAGGTGGAAGAGTAAAAACTTTGCACCCAAAAGTATTTGGTGGTATTTTAAACAGAAGAGATAACGAAGGAGATCAAGCTCAACTTAAGGAATTTGATATTCCTGAAATTGATTTGGTAATTGTTGATTTATACCCTTTTGAAGATACCGTAGCATCTGATGCAGGTCATGCAGAGATTATTGAAAAAATTGATATTGGTGGGATTTCTTTAATTAGAGCCGCAGCAAAAAACTATAAAGACGTTGTTATTATTCCTTCAAAAGCTCAGTACCCTACTTTAACTACTATTTTAGCAGAAGGTAACGGAACAACTTTAGGACAAAGAAAAGATTTTGCAACCGCTACTTTCCAAGTATCATCACATTACGATACTGAGATATTCAACTATTTCAACCAAAAAGACAAACGCGCTTTTAAAGCAAGTTATGCACCAGCAAATAACTTAAGATATGGTGAGAATCCTCATCAATCAGGTGTGTTTTATGGTGATTTAGATGCTATGTTTGATAAATTACATGGTAAAGCTTTATCATATAACAATTTATTAGATGTTGATGCCGCTGTAAATTATATGGCTGAATTTAAAGGTGAAAATCCTACTTTTGCGATATTAAAACATAATAACGCATGTGGTTTAGCCACAAGAAATACTTTATTAGAAGCTTATACAGATGCTTTAGCTGGTGATCCAGTTTCTGCTTTTGGTGGGATTTTAATTTCTAATAAAAGAATTGACATAGCCACTGCTAATGAGATTCACAAATTATTTTGTGAAGTTGTTATTGCTCCTGCTTATGACACTGATGCTTTAGAAGTATTAAAAGGTAAGAAAAACAGAGTTCTTTTAATTCAAAAAGAAGTTGTTTTACCTAAAAAACAATTTAGAACAATATTAAACGGAGTTTTAGAACAAGACAAAGATTTAATAACTGATAAAATTGCTGAATTTAAAACAATTACGGTAGTAGAACCAACAGCACAAGAGTTAAAAGATTTAGAATTTGCTAACAAATTAGTTAAGCATACAAAATCTAATACAATTGTTATTGTAAAAAACGGTCAACTATTAGCAAGTGGAACTGGACAAACATCAAGAGTAGATGCTTTAAATCAAGCGATTCATAAAGCGCAGTCTTTTGGATTTGATTTAAAAGGATCGGTTATGGCTTCTGATGCATTTTTCCCATTTCCTGATTGTGTTGAGATTGCTGATAAAGTTGGAATCACTTCAGTTATCCAACCGGGTGGATCAATTAAAGATGAATTTTCAATTACATATTGTGATGAACATAACATGAGTATGGTGTTTACAGGTAATAGACATTTTAAACATTAAAAACAAAATATTGTTAATAATTTTCTATGAATTTGGTAACAGATTCATAGAAAGTTAGTACAATTATAGAAAATTAAATTCGGAGGACATTAAATGGGATTATTTGACTTTTTATCGCAAGAAATTGCAATTGACTTAGGAACAGCTAATACACTTATCATTATGAATGATAAAGTTGTAGTTGATGAACCTTCAATTGTTGCAAGAGATATTCAAACTGGTAAGATTGTTGCTATTGGAAAGAAAGCGCAACAAATGCATGGAAAAACCCATAAGTTAATTGAAACTATTAGGCCTTTAAAAGATGGTGTAATTGCTGATTTTGAATCTGCAGAGCAAATGATTAGAGGGATGATTAAAATGATTAATCAAAAGTCTCGTTTATTTACGCCAAGTTTAAGAATGGTAATTTGTATTCCTTCAGGAATTACTGAGGTTGAAAAAAGAGCCGTTCGAGATTCTGCCGAACATGCAGGCGCAAAAGATGTTTATTTAATTCACGAACCAATGGCAGCTGCTATTGGTATTGGTATTGATGTTATTGAACCTATGGGGAATATGATTATTGATATAGGGGGTGGTACTTCTGAAATTGCTGTCATTGCATTAGGTGGTATTGTTTGTGATAAATCTATTCGTGTTGCCGGTGATGATTTCACTAGAGATATTGAAGAGTATATGAGACGTCAACATAATATTTTAGTTGGTGAGCGTACTGCTGAACAAATTAAAATTGAAGTTGGATCTGCCTTATTAGAATTACCGGAAGATAAAATACCTGAACCGTATGCAGTTCGTGGTAGAGATTTAATGACTGGTATTCCAAAAGAAATTTCGATTACGTATTCTGAAATTGCACATGCATTAGATAAATCAGTAGCGAAAATAGAACAAGCCATATTAAATGCATTAGAAATGACTCCTCCTGAGTTATCTGCTGATATTTTTAAAACTGGAATTTATTTAGCGGGTGGTGGTTCAATGTTGAGAGGGTTAGATATTAGAATATCTGGTAAAACTAAACTTCCTGTACACATTGCTGAAGATCCACTTAGAGCTGTTGCTAGGGGTACAAGTATTGCGTTAAAGAACATTGACAAATTCCATTTCTTAGAAAGATAACTAAAATTGCCTTTGGCAATAATTGAGTATAGATAATGAAAAACCTATTTAACTTCTTAAAGAAATTTAGAATTTTTCTACTGTTTTTATTTCTCCAAGTTTTTATTTTGGGTCTCTATTTTAATTCAAAAAATTACCATAAGGCAACGTTCATAAACACATCATCTTCCATATCAGGCTGGATGTTAAATAAGCGTCATAACATTTCTAAACACTTTAAGTTAGAAGCTTCTATTGACTCTTTAGCAAAAGCTAACATAAGACTATTGGAGAATCAACCTCTAAACTATTATCAATTACAAGACAGACTATTTATTATTAATGATTCTATTTATGAACAACAATATCAATATACACCTGCCACAGTAATTAATTCATCAACTAATAAACGAAATAATTATATTACCATAAACAAAGGTTCAATTTTAGGAGTTGAAACCGGAATGGGTGTTATTTCAGATAACGGAGTTATTGGATTTGTTATAGATGTATCAACGCATTATGCGATCATAAAAACAATTTTATCCGACAAATTAAATATCGGCGCAAAAATAAAGGAACAAGAAGAAGTAAGAGGTCAAATCAAATGGGATGGTAGTGATTCTAAAATTTGTCAATTACATGGAATAACTAGTGACATTACTATAAACGGAGGAGAAACTATTTTAACCAAAGGTTCTAATGGCGTTTTTCCAGAAGGAATTGTAATTGGGAAAATTAATCCAGATTTTGAAAATAATGGTTCTCTAACACTAAACGTAAATGTAGACTTAGGCGTGAATTTTTCTCAGTTATATAAAGTATACCTGGTTAAAAATATTTTAAAGACCGAACAAAAATCTATCGAAAAAAATTATTTTAATGAATAATCCTTGGGTAAAATATAGCGTTTATTTTGTCTTCATGATCCTACTTCAAGGGTTGGTGTTTAATCAAATTCAATTTAGTGGATTAGTCTATCCAATGGTCTACAGCATAGCTATAATTATGCTTCCCGTAGAAACAAGCTTAATTCTTTCAATAGCAATCGCTTTACTCTTAGGAGTTAGTATAGACATGTTTAGTGATACTTTTGGCTTACATACCTCTTCCACCCTACTTTTAGCTTACATTAGACCCTCAATTTTAAAAGTATTAAGACCAAGAGATGGCTATGACAATGTTTTATTACTCAGTATTCATGACATGGGTAAAACTTGGTTTTTAGCTTTTTCCGGAATTCTTATTGGAATTCACAATTTATGGTTTTTTACTTTTGAATTATTGCGTTTTGATTTAATTTTTACCATTATATTAAAAACATTATTAAGTACACTCGTTACTCTGTTTATAGTTGTTTTACTACAATATCTATTGTATAAACCTACCAAAAAATAATGGGAAATTACGATAATAGAAAATACGCCATCAGCCTGATGTTTATTCTAATCGGGTTTACCTTCTTATTACGATTATTCTATATGCAATTGATAGATTCTCATTGGGTTGATAGAGCTGCACAAATTTCAGAACGTAAAGTAGTAACCTACCCCGCAAGAGGTATTGTTTTTGACAGAAACCACAATAAATTAATCGCCAATGAAATTCATTATGATCTAATGGTCATACCAAAGGAAATTGATGAAATAGATTCGTTCGCTTTTGCCAATTTAATTGGAATATCAATTGAAGAATATTCTAAACGAATTTTAAAAGCAAAAGATTACTCTTATAGAAAAGCCTCTGAATTTGAGAAACAAATATCACCAGATGATTTTGCTAAAATTGGGCCTGAATTATATAAATATTCCGGTTTTTTTGAAATAGAAAGAACCTTAAGAACCTATCCAAAACATGTAGCTGGCCATTTATTGGGTTATATGAATGAGGTCAACAGAAGAGATATTAAAAGACAACCTTATTACAAATCTAGAGATTATATAGGGAGAAGTGGAATAGAAAAAAAATACGAAAAAACATTAAGAGGGAAAAGAGGGGTAAAATATTTATTGCAAGATGCCATTGGAATTTCTACCGGAAGTTATGAAAATGGAAAAGATGATACCTTAGCTATATCTGGTAAAAACATAACTTTAGGTATAGATTGGGAATTACAAGCTTATGGCGAACGATTAATGCAAAACAAATTAGGTAGTATTGTAGCTATCGAACCTTCTACTGGTGAAATTCTTTCTATGGTCTCAGCACCATCTTTTGATCCCAATTTATTAGTAGGTAGACGACTAGGAAAAAACTACGGGGTTTTACAAAAAGATTCATTAAAACCGCTTTTAAATAGAGCTACTGGATCAATCTATCCACCAGGCTCAACCTTTAAATTAGTCATGGCACTATCCGCCCTACAAGAGGGAGTCATAACGGAAAATAGTGGCTTTCCATGTACAAAAAGTTTAGTAGGTTGTCATATTCATCCAACTGCTCAAACAATAAGGCAAGCCGTAAAAATGTCTTGTAACCCCTATTTTTATTATGTCACAAAACGTATCATACAACAAGGTAAAGAAAAAAGTATTTTTAAAGATGCGGCCTTAGGCCTAAATATTTGGGCAGAATATGTTGAAAGTTTTGGTTTAGGTGCTGATTCTCAAACCGACTTTGGAGGAATGGCTAAAGGTGTAATTCCTAGTAAAAAATATTATGACAAAATATATGGTGAATACCGTTGGGCATTTAGTACAATCTTCTCCATCTCAATTGGTCAAGGTGAAGTTACGGTTAGTCCATTTGAAATGGCAAACTTAGCAGCCATTATGGCAAACAGAGGGCATTACTACTACCCTCATTTTATTAAAGCTATCGATGGAGATACGATTCCACAGAAATACTTACAAAAAAATTATACTAAAGTAAATCAAGAACATTTTCCTGAAGTCATAGAGGGGATGTATGACGTAGTCAATTCCCCAGGAGGAACCGCAAGAAGAGCAAGGTTGGACAGTATTATTATTTGTGGAAAAACGGGTACTGCCCAAAACCCTCATGGTGAAGATCATTCCATATTTATAGCCTTTGCACCAAAAGACAACCCTAAAATAGCCATAGCTGTTTATATTGAAAATGCTGGGTTTGGTGGAACATGGGCTGCGCCTATTGCTAGTTTAATGATTGAACAGTACTTAACTGATTCGATTTCAAAACCTAGAAAAGAAAAACGAATTTTGGATGCCAATTTAATTAATTACACAAAATAATGAGAGGTGGAAAAAATATACTTGGAGATGTAGATTGGGGATTAATTTTTATTTACTTCATTTTTGTAAGTTTTGGTTTATCAACCATTTATTCGGCAGTTTACGACCCAGAACATCCCTTTTTATTTGATTTAGCCAAAGAATACGGTAAACAATCTATGTGGATTGGAATTTCCTTATTCATTGGTTTTATCATTTTATTGTTAGACGGAAGTTTTATTATCAAAAATAGTTATTGGGTATACATTATCACCATGCTATTATTACTACTTGTATTATTTACCAAACCAATTAATGGAGCAAGATCCTGGTTTGGTTTTGGTAGTGTAGGTATTCAACCAGCAGAATTTGCAAAAATTGGTGTAAGTTTAGCCTTAGCAAGGTATTTAAGCCTGAAAAGTGTTGTCATTAAAAAACGTAAGAAAAAAGGTAATTCAACCTTTAGCATTGCCAGTACTATCACCTCCGCTTTAGAATCAATTCAATCTAACACCCCCATATTTATTATACTAGGTATACCTTCCATTCTTGTTTTATTACAACCAGATGCTGGAACTTTCATAGTATTTACTTCATTTATATTAGTTCTTTATAGAGAAGGCCATGCAGGTAATATCTTACTATTTGGTATTGTATCTGTTTTCATAGCAGTAATTACTCTTTTAGTAGCTGATAATACTTTTTTTATTCCTTTCACTAAAATGATGTTAACTGGAAAATTTGGTGTCTTTTTAGTTATCTTATTTTTAGGTTTATTATTCTATTTAGCTATTTCAAAATTAATTCAACCTAGAGAGCGCAAAACATTATACAAATCCTTGATTGGTAGTATGATTGTATCCATTATCTTTATTAATGTAGTGGAGTTAGGTTACTCTAACATACTTCAAAAACACCAAAGAGATAGGATAGATTTAGTACTAGGAAAAATTGAAGACCCAAATGGGAAAGGCTATAATATTAATAGAGCGAAAGCAGCTATTGGCTCTGGAGGGTTCTCAGGAAAAGGGTATAAACAAGCCAAATTAGCAAGTGCAAATCAAAAACACGTCCCAGAACATAGTACAGATTTCATTTTTTGTACATGGTCTGAAGAAAGAGGATTTATTGGTTCAGCTGGACTAGTTATTCTGTTTATGGTTTTGTTAATTAAAATTGTACTAATTGCTGAACGTCAAAAATCTAGATTTACAAGGATTTACGCCTACTCCGTGGCAGGAATCTTCTTTTACCATTTTATGATTAACATTGGGATGGCTATTGGTCTTGCTCCTGTAATTGGAATTCCATTACCATTCTTTAGTTACGGAGGATCAGGAATGATGTCCTTTTCAATACTACTGTTTATTCTTATTAAACTAGATGCAGAACGTAAATCAATTTTACAATAATGAAACCTAATATTTCAATAGGTATTCACTTATCGATTCTAATCGGATCTGTATTATTCTGTATTATTTTTGCTAGTTTATTATCAGGAGTTAGTTTACAGTATTTAGGAATTGAGAATTTTGAGTTATCAAATCCAAAAACTTACTTAATTAGTGGGTTTTACTCTCAATTAATTGGTTTTATAGGTGGCTATTTTTTGTATTTAGTACTTACCAAACAATCCTTATCATCTAATCTATATTATACTACACCTACACCGCGATTAGTCTTAATTGTAATTGGAATCCTAATCTTAAGTTTCCCAATTATGATGTTTTTTGGCTATCTAAATGCATTTTTAAAAGAACTGATTCCTAATAACAGTTTTATCTTACAAGAAGCTGAAACAGATAAATTTCAATTGGCACTACTAAACACTAAAGGCAACTTAATGTTACTAATTAAGCTATTCGTAATTGCCGTTTTACCAGCTATTGGTGAAGAGTTAGTATTTAGGGGGGTAATACTCACAAAAATAAAACAGGCAGCCAACAGTGAACATTATGGTGTCATTGTGAGTGCCTTAATTTTTGCTGGTATTCATATGCAACCTACAAAACTACTACCTATGATTTTTTTAGGTTTAATTTTAGGTTATATTTACACAAAAACGAAAAACATAGTCTATCCTATGCTCTTTCATTTTTTGTTTAATGGCACTACAATTCTATTAGCCCACTTTAGCATATTAACATAGAATTATAAATAGATTACAACTTAATCACGTATTAAGTGAACGTTACCATGTCCTTTATAAACTTTCCCATTTGTAGATGTTCCACTGTAGGTATAAAAGTAGATGCCGTCAATGCAAGGTCTGTCGTTTTTGAAGTTTAAACCACTCCATTTATCTGAAATTGAATTAAACTCAAAAACAACTTTACCCCAACGGTCATAAACTATTGAGTTAAATTGTTCAATTGCATTTGCTGGGAAATAAAATTCATCATTCACATTATCATTATTAGGCGTAAACACATTCGGAATTTCTAGGGTTGGAACATCATGTACAATGATCGATTGACAAGCTGTATCTTGACAACCGTTTAAGTTTTCAACCACGACTAAACAAATTTCATATACACCTTCTGAAAGATAAGATTGAGTAATAATCTCACTTGAGTCAGAAGATTCATAAACCACTCCATCATCATGTCCAAACGTCCAAATGTATTTAGGACCAACCGTTAAATCAGGATTTAGAATAGAATTTATTGACAAATTAGTTAATTCTATATCAATGACAGCTGTCCCCTCATAACTTGACGTGAAATCAGTTGATGTTAGTACGAAAATAGCTTTAGGACTTAAAGAATCAATGGTTATAATTTCTGTAATTATACAACCTAAATCACTAGTAGCCAAAATCATATATTCACCAGGATTTCTTTGACCCCAGGTTGAATTAACAGTCGTAATACCTGTTCCCAATTCTGTCCATAAATAGGTAAAGTTTCCACCTTGCCCATTTCCATTATTCCCTCCAGAAGCGGCAGCAAAAACTTGTCCATTTCCATTATCAAAAGGAATTTGATTTCTACAAATAGCACTCTCAAAATCTAATTCAGAAAAAAAAATGGAATCTGGATAATCGATTGTAAACTCTATTTGTTTTGAACAATTATTCACATCAGTAACTGTTAAAAAATAGTCGTTCGCTCCTAAGTTATAAATCGTATCATTAAAATCAACATTAGTCCCAAAAACACCTTGACTCCATTGGTATGCCAATTGACCATACGATCCTGCATAATTCAAAATGGTATCAACATAAGCTAAACCATCTGCAATTCCATAACAATTAGGGTCGATAACTATGTGATCTATCTCTATAGCTAAAGGGTCATCTAAAAATAGTGAATCTATTACCGTACACATATCATCAGTTACAGAAAAGTAATACCAACCTTCACTTAAATTATTGACAGTAGAAGTCGCTGACAGCACTGCTCCACCGACTAAGGCATCAGAAATTGAAAAAGATAATGTCCCAATAGCCCCTACTGCATTAATAGTGATATCACCATCATTAGAACCAAAACATACTGGGTTTGAAGAATTAACTGTTAAAGACATAGTACAGTCATCATCCACTAACACCGAAATACAATCTTGTCCACAACCGGCATCATAACAAATTTCAAACGTTCCTTCTCCAGAAACAGCAGGATCAAACACACCTGTAATCGCATTTATACATGTTCCGCAAGCTGCTGACCAAGCACCACCGGTCATGTTTGATGTCATACTTTGCGAACCTGATGTAGTTGTATAAGGACCAGCATTATTCACAACTGGTGAAGGATTGATGGTAAATAAAACAGAATCCTTTAAAATATCACCACATGTTGTTTCTACATTAACATAAATATAGAAATCAATGTTATCAGTTAAATCAGAAGCATAAGTAGTATTGGACAAACCTTGAGAAGTAAAGACTCCATTTAAACCAGTCCAAATAATTCCTTGATAAGTACCTGTAATATTTGCACTTAACTGAATAATGTCTCCAGGACAAATACTTTGATTTCCTGATACAACTTCAGCTCCTGTTAAATCAATTTCAAATGGATCAAACGGCGCTTGACAACCATTATTAATATAAGTTGGAATACCAGCAGGATCAAAATTAACTGTCGCTCCATCCTCAGCTGAACTCCCACCAGTTTGGTTTACTAAATCATTTCTTTCATATGTCACTTGATCCGAACAACCGGCAGGACTAGAAAATGAAATTGTTAAATGCCTTAAACCAGGATTGTTATTATAATTTGCAAAATGTCCAAAATTACCTGTAGTCGCATTTTGATAAATAATATACACCGTTTCATTTAAACTAGTGAAGGAGTTTGACGCCACATCCATATCGTAACTTGTTACTAAAATAACAGTAGAATTAGCTGGCAAAACACATGATGTCGGTTCAATTAATTCTCCACATCCTAAAATAGTAGCATTTAAATCTGCAGTACTTTGAGCAGTTACGCCATTTTGGATAACACCTCCCCATGGGTTTTGTGTAGTTGCCCAAATCACATCCATGTCATTATAACATAAATCAGCATTACCCACTTTAAACCTAACCATTTCATTTTGTCCCTCGAATCCTGACGGAGCACACGCATCAACTAAAATACTTTCTATTTCAAAACACTGAGCATTTGAAATTAAAGAAAAAAAGGTACTAATACACAAAAACAAGGTAATTTTGACAAATTTCATATCCGTTTATTGAAATAAGTTAATAGTAAAAAATGGTTTTGGTATAGAACTTAATATACCGCAAGGGTAACAAATTTTACTTTCACAACAAAGTTACATAATAATAATTAGTTTTGTATTAACAATATGTTAACTATGAATAAATCAATCTTCACACTTGCAGTAATAGCATCAATGACTATGCTGTTAATCATTTTAAATCAACTAGATTTTTTAACTAAGTATTCTATTTTTGCCATAATTCCAATAATTGGAGCGTACTTTTTAGGGCAGTTTGGAGAGAAAAAGTTTAAAAAATAGGTTAACTTTTTCTCAGCGAGTTTATAATAAAACACTAACGTTTTCATTACAAACACTCGACCTGGTATTTTAACTATCATTCTAGTGAACAATTAACTATGTTACTTTACACATTATCTGTATTATAAACAAAAGCATTGAAAATGAAACACACATTTACCATCTGTCTCCTACTGTTAATCGGGTTGAATTCCTGTGCTCAAAATAGTGATTCTACAAACCTAGAAAATAATAGCCATAGTTTAGAAACTGAATCTGTTGCTGTTCAAAAAAATCATATTATTCCGAGTGGATTGTCTTTGGCAACACGAATAGACACGCCTACAAATTTTAATAGAATTAAAGACGATTCAAATTCGTTTACTACTTATTTGAGAAATTTACCTATGAAGCCTCATGGGACAGAAGTTATGTATTATGATGGAACATTTAAACCAAATTATAATGTATATGATGCCGTAATAGATTTGAAAATTGGTAAACGAGATTTACACCAATGTGCAGATGCAGTGATGAGATTATGGGCCGAATATTTATGGACGAATAAAAGATATGACGACATTCATTTTAATTTTACTAATGGATTTCGAGTAGATTACTCAAAATGGATGCAAGGGTATAGGATAGCCATAGAAGGTAGTAAAACAAGTTGGATTAAACGTACATCTCCTTCAAACACATATAAAGATTTTTGGAAATATATGGAAATCGTTTTTGGCTATGCAGGAACTTTATCTTTATCAAAAGAGCTCATATCTGTTCCAAAAAATGACATGAAAATTGGAGATGTTTTTATTTGGGGAGGTTCGCCAGGACATGCAATTTTAGTCACTGATATGGCTATAAACCCTAAGACTAAGGAAAAAGTGTTTTTACTCAGTCAAAGTTATATGCCTGCTCAAGAAACACAAATTCTAAAAAACCCGAACAACACAAATTTAAGTCCTTGGTATTCACTTTCGGACTTAAAAACTGAATTAAAAACCCCTGAATGGAATTTTTACGTAAATCACTTAAAACGATTTCAATAATGCAAATAATTGTAGTCCTTTTATAGTCAAAACCGACTTACAAATAATAATCAACAACCCGCATTAAATAACTGTTTTAAAAAAATATAAATATATTATAAATATTATGTATTTTTACATTCTTGCGCTATAAAAAGCGGATAGGTAATATGAAAATACAACTAATTAATAAATCAAAACATCAATCACCTGCTTATGAAACTGTTCAGTCCGCTGGTGTAGATTTACGTGCTAACATTGATGCTTCAATTACATTAAAACCTTTGGAACGTGCTTTAATTAAAACAGGCTTATTTATTGCTTTACCTGACGGGTATGAAGCACAAGTTCGTCCACGTAGTGGATTAGCTTATAAAAATGGAATTACTGTATTAAACTCACCTGGCACAATTGATGCTGACTACCGTGGAGAAATCGGCGTGATTTTAGTTAATCTTTCAAATACTGACTTTGTCGTTAATGATGGAGAACGTGTAGCTCAAATGGTAATTGCAAAATACGAACAAGCCAATTTTAAAGAAGTTCAAATTTTAAGTGAAACAGAAAGAGGTGCTGGAGGATTCGGAAGTACTGGCAACAAATAAAAATACTAATTAATTAGATGGTTATCATCTAACTATAAATAAAAAACTATGAAAATAATTGTACCAATGGCAGGGAGAGGGTCTAGATTAAGACCACATACATTAACTGTTCCTAAGCCTTTAGTTCCAGTAGGAGGAAAACCAATTGTACACCGACTTGTTGAAGATATTGCAAAAACATCTACCGAAAAAATTGAAGAAATTGCCTTTATTATTGGTGATTTTGGAAAGGAAGTAGAGGATGAATTAATTCAAGTTGCTGAAAAATTAGGTGCTAAAGGAAAAATATTTTATCAAGACAAGGCCCTAGGTACTGCTCACGCGGTGCTTTGTGCAGCTGAATGTTTAGAAGGACCTGTTGTAGTGGCTTTTGCTGATACATTATTTAAGGCTGACTTTACCTTAGACAGTTCTGTAGATGGAATTTTATGGGTAAAACAAATTGATAATCCATCTGCATTCGGTGTTGTAAAATTAGATAATGATGGTTTTATTACCGATTTTGTTGAGAAACCAGAAACATTTGTATCTGATTTAGCAATGATTGGAATCTATTATTTCAAGGAAGCTGAAAAGTTAAAAGTTGAATTACAGTATTTAATTGACAATGGAATCATTAAAGACGGTGAGTATCAATTACCAGATGCATTAAGAAGATTAACGGAAAAAGGAACAAAATTCAAACCTGGAAAAGTAACTGAATGGTTGGATTGTGGGAATAAACAAGTAACTGTTCACACTAATCAGCGTGTATTAGAGTTTGACAAAGACAAAGAATTAGTTTCTAAAGATGTTATTTTAGAAAATACGACAATTATTCCTCCTTGCTTCATTGGTGAACACGTAGTTATTAAAAACTCTGTTGTTGGTCCCCATGTCTCTTTAGGCAGCGGTACAACTGTAAATAACTCAGTTGTAAAAAATACTATTATTCAAAAAAATGCAACCATTTCTAACACTGTTTTGCAAGATTCAATGATTGGTAATTATGCCAAAATATTAAGTCACGGTAAAGAAATTAGTATTGGTGATTATACAACAATTGAGTAACCAATTATGACACACATATTTAAAATAACACTATTAATTTTTATACTTCTAGTACTTTCATGTAAAGCTAAGAAGGATGCGTTGTCTGTAAAATCGGAACCTAAAGAGTTAAACTTTAGAAAAAAATTCCATGATGCAAACAATGAAAAATTAATAGGTCATTTTGAAAAATCTATTGTTTTGTTCAATGAATGTATTGCATTAAAACCAGAAGCCTCTGCTTCTTATTTTGGTTTATCGAAAGTGTATTTACAATTAAAGAACACAACTAAGTCAATTGAGTATGCTCAAAAATCTTACGATTTAAACTCAGCGAATAAGTGGTATGTGTTGCATCTTGCAGAACTTTATCACTCAGTAGGTAATTATCACAAAAGTGCTAGATATTATACCTTATTGTTTTCTGACTTTGAAGAAAAAAATATAGATTATCGTTATCAGTTGGCTGAAGCGTTAATCTATTCTGAGCAAAGTCAAAAAGCAATTGACCAATTAAATAGTATTGAGCTTGAAACTGGTAAATCACCAGAAATAAGTTTGACGAAACATGATTTGTATAATGATTTAGGAAAACCAAAGGAAGCCAATTTAGAAATTTCTAGCTTGTTAAATGAGTATCCTAAAAATGTAGAAATCAGAAATCAAATTTTAGATTACTATTTACAGACCAATCAAATTAACACTGCAGAAACAATTGCTAAACAAATTTTGGAAGTAGACTCAACAAATGGAAATGCTTATTTGGGATTAGCTGATATTGAAATTAGAAAAAATAACATTGATCAATCTTTTGACTATTTAGAAAAAGGATTTAAAACAGGAAATGTAAACTCTAGTAGAAAATTATCATTACTAAACGGCTTAGTTCAATTTGCTTTTGATACAAAAGACAAAAATTCAGAAAAAATTAATGCCAGGCTAATCCCTCTATTTCTAATTACAGAAAAAGAAGAAGCTGATAATCCAAATTTCTTATCGTTGTATGGTAACTATTTAGTGCTTAATAATGAATCCTTAAAAGCAAGAGAAAAATATGTAAAAGTATGCAAACTTAACCCATCTGATTACAGAGCTTGGGAAGGATTACTGAATGTAGATTATGACAATGGATTATTTGACTCACTGTTTATGGATGGAACCACGGCATTAGAATACTATCCAACTCAGCCAATGGTATATTTGTTAACAGGAATCGGTGCTTACGAAAGTAAGCATTTTGATGATGCAGAAGAATTATTACTAATGGGAAAAGATTATGTAATCCAAGATAATGAGTTAAAATCTGAGTTTGAATACCAATTAGGAAAATCGTATTGGAAATCTGGAAATAAAACCAAAGGAGAGCAATTTATTACTAAAGCCGTCCAAACCGTTCCGAAAAATGCCAAAGCATATCATGGTTTTGCACAATTATTACAAACCAATAATCAACTAGACAAAGCGCTCATACAAAGTAATAACGCTATACTACTCTCCCCAAAGAATTCTGCCTACTTAAACACAAATGGAGAATTACTTATCTCACTGAAAAAATATACCGTTGCAGTTCAAGTATTAGAAAAGGCAGTAGTTAATAACTATACTAATTTCGAGATCTTAGAAAATTATGGGGATGCTTTGTTTTTAAGTGGTAATACAACGGACGCACTTGAAATTTGGTCAGAGTCTCAAAAAAAAGGAAATAATTCAATTCTCTTAATTAACAAGATAAAGGACAAAAGATATTATGCTAAGTAAAAGTTCAATCTATATCGTAGCTATTTTACTTGTTTTTGCATCCTTTTCATGCAAGACAATTGTCCCAGGAATGGTGACTAAGCGAATTAGTGAAAAAAAACTAGTGGCTGAATTATTTAAAAATAGTTCTATCTATTATGACTTTTTTTATACAAAAATAAATGTAGATTTCAAAGATTCAAAAAAATCGCAATCCTTTAAAGCATCTGTAAAAATGAAGATAGATTCTGCTTTTTCAGGAACGATTAGTAAAGGGCCTTATATTGCTGCCACTTATTTAATTAATAAAGACTCTATAAAAGGGACAAACAAACAAATTAAGTGCTATTTCACTGAAGACCTGAACTATATCTCATCATTAATAGGAGTTGAATTGGAATATACAGAATTTCAAAACCTAATACTGGGTAAACCTTTATATATTGATGAAGACGTTCACTATAAGCAAATAAAGGATAAATTAAAGCACTATTATATATTATCATCCCATAAAAAACGTAAATTTAAACGAATTGACAACGAAAAATTAAATCTTGATAAAGATAAAAATAATGACATCTTTATTAAATATTACTTCTCGCCGGATTCGTTAGATTTAGTAAAAATGAATATTGAAATCCCTGGAGATACAGTAACTATTGACGTAAATTATAAGGCAACACAACTTATAGATAATCATGTTGTTCCTGAATTAACTACTATAAAAATAATTCACCCTAAAGATTCCATATTTTTAGAATTAGACTATTCGAAAGTAAAAATTAATCAACCAAAAACAATTAAATTTTCTGTTCCTTCTACTTATGTCGATTGTAATAAATAAACATATATTAGTATTGATATTCCTTTTATTAGGACTACTCTCCTATAGTCAACAAAAAGAAAGTGACCGATTAATAAAACAGCAGAAAGAACTAAAAGATAAAATTAGTTTTACTGAAAATTTATTAAAATCAAATTCCGATAAAAAATCAAATTTAACGAATACTGTTAGTTTAATTAATACTAAAATTAAATATAGACAGGAATTATTAAACAATATAAACTTACAACAGAAAGAATTGAATAGTGACATCATATCACTTAATAAAGAAATTGTAGATTTAGAACACAAGCTAAATGCCTTAATTTTATCCTATAAAAACATGGTTAAATTAGCTTATAAATATCGTGATAATTCATCATCAATATTATTTATATTATCGTCAAGTAGTTTTAATCAAGCCAATAAAAGAATAGAATACCTTGATCAAATTACAAAATTTAGAGCTGATCAAATTAGACGAATTAAACTCATAAAACAGCAGCTTATAGAGCGTAGCGAATTATTGAATTTTAAAAAAATAAAACAAGAAAAATTAGTTAAAGGCAAAGAAAAAGAAAAGCAAAATTACATTTACGACCTTCAAAAACAAAAGTCATTTATTACTTCAATAAATGATAAAAATCAACAATTGCAAGACGAATTAGATCAACAAAAAAAGAAATCTAAAGAAATAAGTCGTGCGATTGATAAAGCTATCAATAAAGAAATTTTAGCGGAAAGAGAACGATTAAAAAAGAAGCCAAAAACTATAAAAGAAACTAAAGAAGTAAAACTAAACAATACTGGATTTTTAGCCAACAAAGGAAGACTTCCTTGGCCGGTATCAAAAGGAGAGGTTTCTAGAGGGTATGGAAAACAACCACACGCAGTTCACGCAGGCGTTTTTACCTATAATAATGGTGTTGATATATTGACAGTTAAGGGTTCTACAGTTCGTTCAGTATATAAAGGGACTGTAAGTAGTGTATTGATAATTCCTGGAGCAGGTAAAGCAGTAATTATCGCTCACGGTAATTATAGAACAATATACTCTAATCTACAGAATGCTTACGTTAAGAAAGGAGACAAAGTTGAATCTAAAGATGAAATTGGGTCCCTTTTGATAAATGCAAATGGTACCGTGTCACAAGTACATTTTGAAATAAGACAAATTACTACGGATGGTCAAATAAAGAATTTAAATCCAAGTTATTGGTTATTTAAATAAAAAAAGACTCAAGAACGCTGCACTTTTTAAATACAAGACACAAGACTGAAAAAGAACTCAGAACGATAGGCTTATAAATGTAAGATACAAGGCTGAAGTATTTCGCTAGAAAAGAACAGGATAGTAAAATGACTTATTCATTTGAAAGTTTTAATTCTAACCATCTTGCCTAGAATCATAACGTCTTTTTTCTATTTTTTATAACTTTCAATTACTACATCAAAGCATTCAACTTTTTCATTAGAACCTCCATTCCAGACGTAAGCTTCAAATTTTTGAACTGAATTAGAAAATTCGATTAAGTATTCTAACTCAACGGTATCCTCATTTTGCAAATCAGACTTAAGGTAAATTACACCTTGTTCAGAATTATCACCAATTGACGTCATTACCAATCTTGTATTTTCAATCGTAGAATACCCTATTGCACTTAAACGAATAACTATTGAGCTTGAAGGTTGCGTCAATTGAAATTGAAATGTAGGTGAATACGTTTCAAATTCGCTAACCTGTAATACAAAATTGTCATTGATTTGCTTTGGGACTCCTTTAACAATATAATCAGAGTTTGGATTGAATGAAACAGCTATTGATTCCAGTAATTCCCAATCCACTTTTTCATACACTTTAGCTTTCTTAGTCAGATTTAAAAAATTGTCCCAATAAATTTCTTTTGTTGGAGAACCCATCGGGTAAATTCCTTTTGCAATTTGATACGTTTGAATTACATTAAATACAACTAGTAAAAGATACACGCTAATTAGTACTTTTTTAAGTAGATATGGCGCGTTTTCTAAAATAATTAACATCAAGTAACCTAATATTACAAAATGATCAATCATTACTCGCTGACTCATTCCCGCTCCATAGTACCAACACCACCAAGAACTGAATATATATATTGAAATAAAATAAAATAAAACTATATTAAGCGTTTTAAAAACATTTTTAAGACTGACGTAAAACAACCCTAAAACTACTGTTAATAGTGCAATAGGTGTATACGTAAACCACCCTTTAGTATAAGAAAATAAAAAGTTAACCAATTCAGGTTTTTTGAAATCAAACCCTTCATCTCCATACCCATAAACAATCCAATTACCCGTTTGCCATTGCCATAATATAAAAGGAATACTACCAATAATCAGTGTAATACCTACAACTATTAAAAACGGCTTAAGTTTGAAAATTTGTTTGAAAAAATCACTATAAAACTGTCGGTCTGAAATAAAAATAGGAATCAATATTATTACCAAAACATTAGTTGGACGTGTAATTCCAATTAAAACTAATAATGCAATTGAAAAGTAAATGTGTTTTAACCTACCATCTCTTTTAAATTTGAGTAAATGATACACCATTCCATTAATCATGGCAAAATTAAACAAATGTGTCACCGATTGATCAACCATAGAATAAAACAACACATTTGTACCCACAATTAAAACAAACAAGCTAAAGTAAATGTATTTGTTTTTAAATTTTAATAATCTGAACACTTTAAGGTAATATATAGCACCTAACAAAATATAAAACCAATAACCAAAATCGAACAAATATTGATAGATTAAAGAATACCCATCAGCATCAGCCCCAAAAATAGACGCTAAAAAATGAGCGATTAAAAAAAATGGTAAATACAAAACAGCCACACCAGGAAACGTTTTATTTACTTTTCTACCATTATCTGTACTGTTAAGAAAGTCCTTTCTTTGGTCATTTGAATAGTACTTGTCTTCATAATCATCTACAAATTTATACTCCGCATCATTGTGAATAAAAATAGCAGGTAAATAGGCATAATAAGACTTTGCATCTCCATTAATTGGTTTTTGATATTGAGAACTAAAATCCTTAGTATATAAATGTGTTAGGTATAGTAAAATTACTAAGGCTAGTGGGAATTTATATTTTAGAATTACTTTGATACTGTGAAAGTATAGAATTTGAGTCATATAAATGATAAAAGTCTTTAGTTAAATCAATGTTAATTATGAAAATAACAGTTGAAAGCTAAAAATTAAATTCAATCTTTACAGTACAAATAGGATTGGTATGAAAAATAGAACAAAACATGCATTAGTAAGTGGAGGAACGGCTGGCATAGGCTTATCTATTGTTAAATCCTTAGTCAAACAAAACTATAAAGTGACTTTCATTGGACGAAATTTAGAAACAGGTCATGACATAGAATCCGAATTAAATACTAATTCCAATCAAATACATACGTTTGTATCATTAGACTTAAGTGACTTAAAAAAAGTAAAAGCATTTACCACTCAATTCAGTAATGTAAATCAATCATTAGACTTGTTAGTTAACGTGGCAGGAATTATGTCACCAAAACAACAAATAACACCTGCAGGTTTAGATAAAACATTTGCTACAGGTTATTTAAGTGCATTTATATTGTCAACCGAATTAATCCCCTTACTCGAAAATGGAAATCCATCCAGAATTGTGAATGTTGGCGGGCAAGCATCACACCTATTAAAACAGTCTTTAGATTTTAATAATTTGGACTTCAAAACCAAGTATAGTGGATTTAAAACAGCCATAACAACAGTGCACGCAAAAACGGTATTAACACAAATATTAGCTGAACAATTAATTGATAAAAATATTGATGTCAATTCGTTTCACCCTGGTTTTGTGCAATCGGATTTAAGTAGGAACATGCCTAAAATTTTACAATTTTTTGCCAAATTAGTAAAACCTCTGTTGGCAAAAAGGTCTAAAAATGGAATATTTGTTTGTACAGATCAGAGCATTACAAGCGTATCAGGAATGTTGTTTACGAATGAAAAACCAACACCATTATCTTTTGATTTAGATTACAGAGAAAAGTTGTGGGCTTCTACTGAAAATATATTAAGCAAATATTCCAAAACCTAATCAATACTAATTTTTTTATAAATCCTATTTCCTGAATATAAAAACTCAATAAAATAAACTCCCTTTGGAAATCCAGATAAGTCAATTTGCTTGTTCATTGATTCAACAATACTATTTCTTTGGAGTAATTGACCAATACTATTTCTTATCACAATTTCACCTGTTAAACTAATGTTAGATTTAATATTTACGATACCTTTTGAAGGATTAGGATAAATATTAATCGATACACTAGCTGTGAACTCAAACACTACTTTTCTAACACCCAACTCAGTTACTTGGCCATCAAAATCAGTTTGACTCAATTTATAATATGATAATCCATTGAAAGGGTTTGTATCAATTGAATTATAACGCAAGTTTGTATTTGAATTTCCTGCACCAGAAATATCTTCAACAAATATCCAATTAACACCATCTAAAGATTTATGAATACTATAATACGCATTATTCAATTCTGAACTACTTTCCCATTTAGAAACCAAATTATCACTATTTTTTTCAACTTCAAAATTCAATAATTTAATAGGTAGTGGCGTTGCTGTTAAATTAACAGAACCTAAAGTAAAAAAGAACCCTGTAACTCCATCAAAATCGTGATCAAAATTTACAATACCTGTGGCATTATTAAATGAAGTAGGACTTATAGAAAATGCTCCGGTAGCGAAAGTATCATCAGTGTCTACTAGTAACCTTGATTCTGCTAAATCATTAATAGTAGAACTACCAGTTCCTAAATCAAATTGAATTCTTAACGTTCCAGTATTACCAGTTTCTTGTGTTTTCCAAACTCGTGACACTCTAGTTTCAATTAACTCGCTATTAATTGTTAAACCAAAATCTGTTTCTCCGTTTGAATCGAATGCTTCTGTATTTCTACCCCATAAGAAATACGTATTATCAGTATTCAATGAATTTGGATTACTTCCAGCGGTAGCAAAAATATCTCCTATTCCAATAGTTACAAAATCATCATTTAAATTCGTTTCATTTTGCCATTGTCTTAATCTACCACATTCATCCAAACCTAATCCTGCCACACTATTATGATAAGCAGAATTAACAGAGTAATCCCAAACTACAGACCCATTATTAGATACGTAATCTCCATCATCTATACCAACTTCATCATTTGTTACGTCAAATGTTATCCCATACTTTACACCATAATATGTTTCTACAATTTGCCTATTAGAAGGAGAAATTGAAGTTTCAAATACCAAAAGTTCAGCAATAAAACCATTAAAAAAATCAGTTGAACCTTCATGTCCAGCTCCTATTATCAATTTTCCGTTAGCATCTATAGTATTTGAAGTTGTACTAATTGACCCTTGTTTACCGTTAGCATAAAGTGTTATAGTAGTACCATCACTTACACCTGATAATATAATAAATTCGTCCGTAGATATATTTACTCCCGCATTAAACGAACCACCAACAGAAGTTACAGGTTGAGTAAAACTATATCCAGATGATGTTTTAATTAACTTAGCGCCAGAAACCGAATTTTCAAAATTAAGTACAGTTGAACCGTTAGTAGAATTTGAATCCTTTAAAACTATAAAAAATGAGTAAGCATTGAGTCCATTAATTCCAGTCACCAAATTCTTTGATTTCAAATATTCGTCATTCGAACTATCAAAAAATGGTACCGGATGAAAACCAGGAAGATTAAATCTATTCGTATTAACGCTTGGTCCGTTCGCAATGGTTGAAGCAGTATTAAATTCTTTACTTTGCTCATCCCAATCTACAATATTAGATCCGTTCGAAAATCCATCAAAAGTTTCAGGTTCATATAATACAGATATTGTTGAGAATCCTTGTTCGCCAGGCGAACCAAACTCATCTACTATAACGTTAGTTGACTCGAGTGATAATGAACAATATTTTGCAATAGATTTATATATGCCTTCCACCATAATAATCAACGAATCATCAGTAGCGCCAGGGATAATAACATCATCTTTATACCATTGGAAAGAATCATAGCTATCTGAATCTAGAATAGATATATAAGAAGGAACACCTTCACATAAATCTAACTTTGTTGTCCCATTACCAATGAATAGTGGGTCCGTACTCGCATAATTTACTTTTTTATCTGAAAATGCGCTCATATACCCCGCTCCACCAATGACATTACTTGCTCCTAAAAAGCCTAAACTAAATTTTTCATCTCCTGTTACAAAAATATCAGTAGATGAATTTGGGATACTATAAGATGTCGTTCTATAATCTAAAATTATTGAACCCGGTAAATTCTCAGCACTTGGCGGAATAGTTAATAAAAGAGTATTTAATTCATTTCTTACAGTAATGGTGGAAGTTGTTGGGCTAACAATTGATATAGAGGATGAATTACCAAATTGCTCAGCATCTGGTATATAAATAGAGTCAGAACCAATACAATCTGCTAAAGGTGGAATTAAATTCATACTACTTGTAGCGCCACTTGTACTTCCAAATAAAGTTTGAAACACTAAAATCGGTTCATCACTAGATATAGCAAGATTGTGATGTGTCATAGAACCTGTTGCTATTGAAGTAGCAGTTTTCCAATATGTATTAGAGGATATAATAGCATAATCTCCTGCACCTGTTAACGTCATGGCAGGACCTGATCCAAAACTCAAATTAGTTGTTCCACTTTGCGTGCTAATAACAATCACTTTTTCTAACGCCAAAGAACTACTTGTATTATTTCCTTTAATCAAAGCATATTTCGTTCCAGCAAAAGCTGATGGTATCAATTGATCCATTCCAATATCTCTGGAGTTACCGCTAGTAGAAGGACTTAGCCAAGAACCAGTATTCACCGCAATATCTTTGTCGGATGAAATATGAATTCCGTTATAATCGTCCATTATAGCACTATTTGCGATAATAAGATCTAATGACTGAGCAACAATATAAGATTCTCCTGCATTTAAAGTTATTGAAATTGTATTTGACGTAGCAGGACTTCCAGAACTGGGCTGACCAAAGAAAGTAACACCAGTTCTAAATCCATCAATTGTAATATTTGTATTATTACGAGTGGCCATTATCGAAATAAAGTGGCTACAAAAGGTACTTATACTTCCATTTCCAACTCCAGAAGCTTGAAAACCTGCAAAAAAATTAGTCCCTAATGCTGTAGACCCTTTACAACTTAATGAAGCCCCTTGTGAACTTGATAAATGTCGTACATTCACAAAAAAAGGTTTCGGTCCAGACAACTCATAAGAACCACCACTTAAAACTGTATTTAAGCTAGCTTTACTAAAAATATTATCTACGTTAACACCAGTATTATTAAATTTAATTTTTAAAGGGGTTGATCTAGACAGGTTAAAAACTCCGGTTGACGATTGACTCCCAGTAATAATCGTATAGTTTGAAAAAACAGACCCATTACCCTCAACAATAGATACTTGAAACACAGAATGTTCAATGGTAGACAAAACAATATAATGATCTCTACACGAATTGTTCGCTGTCTTAATAGCGTCACTCACATAAACTGGCGGCAAAAAATGTAACGTATCATATTGCGCCATTCCATTTGCACAATTAAACATTATGAAAATAAGTATAAATCTGTATATCATAGGGTAATTTTTTTCAAATATACAAAATTTAATTTTAATAGTTAAATTTTGTAATACTTTAATTATCAACCACCTAACTCTCTAAAACTTTCATCAAAGAAAATATTTTTATCTTTTAACACAGCATACACTGCATTTTTAAAGTTCAATAATTCCCCTTCAGGAATAATATCTAACTCCATAAACATGTGTAATTCGTCACGGTATTTAAGATGTAAACGGTTTTGATACACAGCAACTTGCTGTAAACCTCCAAAATAATAAATATTTATTTCACGATCAAAATAAGCAATCAAATTAGAGGTTACACCAATTTTAATGTTTTTACTCGTGTGTAATTTCGCCATAAACACAAATGTTTCTAGTATAAAAAAGATAAGAACACCAAACATTGGTAACAGTATCGTTCCTTTGTCTAGTTTTTGGCTGTCTACTGCTAAAAACAAAAAGAACACCATAAATACCACTTCAGCAATAAAAAAGACTGTTGCTAGCGTTATCGCTTTTTTAGCCAATTTTGTACTGTATGTAAACTTAGTAAACGATTTAATATCACTTAATCCTGTCCAACGTCTTTTAATTCTTAAAATACCAAGTAGAAATATAATCACGGTTAACCCATAAATAATTGGAGTTAAAAAAGGCAATTCTTTTAATTGATACACCGAGAAATTTAAATCATTAATAGATCCAAACGCAAAAAATGCGTACAGGATTAAAAATACCAATGACATTGAATTAACAACCTTATTCATTTTCTGCTTCCGTATTTTCTTCAACAACTTCTTTAGCTTTCTCTATAGCATTAGACAGTACAGACAACATTTTTAATTGTGCTTTACACCCCTCAATTTTCTGTTGTACATTACTGATACTTTTTCTAGCATTAATCAATAATGGGTTATCATCTTTAGCGTTAGCAAAAAATGATAAATTGTTTTCTAACTGTGCTTTTTCTTGAACAAATTCATCCATTTTTTGACGAATAGTATAACGTTCTTCATCTATTCCTCTTTGTGGGTTTGCACTTGACGAAATAGCATCTAACCTACCTTGATATAAAACCTTAGCTTTTTCCTCTTTATCTAAATCGATTTGATTGTACTTTTCATCTAGAACAGTTTTATACGCCTCATAAATTTTATCCTTATCAGCATAAGGTACATTTCCAATGTTTTTAAAGTCTTCAGAAAACACTTTTAAATCGGCAATAATTTTTTGAACATCCTTACCAACTACATAAGCTGTTAAGTTTGCTATTACAGCTTCCTTTAATTTTAAATTTCCAGCATTCGCTTCATCTAAACCTTTAAAGTGAGCATCTTTAGCATCAAAAAAGAAATCAACATGTTTACGGTAAACATTCCATAATTGATTATCAAATTTTGGTCCAGCAGAACCTACTTTTTTCCATTCTTTTTGAATGTCAACTAATTTAAAAGTTGTGTCTTTCCAATCTGTAGAATTTTTAAGTGCTTCAGCTTGTTTAATTAATTCTTCTTTCTTAGCCTTTAAACCATCAAATTTTGAATTACGTTCATTGTAAAATACTTTTTTCTTATCAAAAAATGAATTACATTCCCCTCTAAACATAGCCCAAATTTTATCGTTTTCTGCTTTTGGGCCAAAACCAATCGTTTTCCACTCCTCTTGCAACGCTAAAATTTGTTCCGTTGTTTTTTGAAAATCGTGATGACTTTCATTTTCAATCGTGTTGATTTGCATTACTTTTTCAATCAATGCAATCTTCAATAATATATTTCCTTTTTGCTCTTCACGTCTATTGTCGTAAAAGGCTTTAATTCTTTCATAAAGTGTATTTACAGTTCCGTAATACTCTTCCTTAATTGCTTCCCATTGGTCTTGGTGAGTCCCACCAATTTCATTCCAAATATTTTGTAAATTATGAAGTTTAGTTTCTACGTCTCTAATTTTTTCAACTTCTAAAAGTGATTTCAATTCAGTAATTACCTCTTTTTTAAGTCCTAAATTTTTAACTCTATCGTTGTCAGCAATTTCTTTATAGATGTTTATGTTATATCTAAATTCATCCATTAAATTAGAATATTCCTTGTCGATAGACTGACGTTTATCTCTGGGAATGGCACCAACTGTTTTCCAATTCGTTTGAATCTCTTTAATCGTTGTAATTGCTTTTCCAATATGCTCTTCATTCGCTACTAAATCTGACAATTGTTTTATGATCTCTTTTTTAGCAGTTAAGTTTTTACCTTCCGTTTCATTTCTTAAATCAATTTCCGTTTGACGTTTTGCTTTAAACGAACTCACAGCAGATTTAAAATTATCAAATTCTTCATCAACAGGTTTTTCAAGACCCTCTGCTTTTTCACCTGCTTCAATTAATTCTAATTTTTTAAGTTCCCAAACACGTTCTTCTTCTTTAATAATCGTGTAAAATTGGTCAGTTAAATCTCCAAATTGTCTTGATAAAGGTAATACAGCGTCTTGTTGTACTAATTCGTTAATTTTTGAAATGATTTCAGTTTTCATAATGTAAAATGTGTAAATAAAACGTTGATTGAAAATTAACAATCAACGTTTTTAGGCAAATAATTGTAATTTTATTATAATTTTCTTTCTAAGTTAAAGTCTACTAAGTCAACAAACTCTAACATACGGTTATAAATATCTGTATCGTTTAAGTATTCAATACTTTCAGTACCAAATTTCTCAACACAAAAACTAGCCATTGCCGAACCTGCAATAATTGCTCTTTTCATATTTTCAAAACTAACGTCATCCGTTTTTGCTAAATAACCAATAAACCCACCTGCAAATGTATCACCTGCCCCTGTTGGATCAAATACAACCTCTAAAGGTAAAGCTGGAGCAAAGAAAATATTTTCTCCATGAAATAATAAAGCACCATGTTCCCCTTTTTTAATAATAAGGTATTTTGGTCCCATTGAAATAATTTTTTTAGCCGCCACTCTTAATGAGTATTCACCAGATAACTGTCTAGCTTCTTCATCATTAATGATTAAAACGTCAACTAATTTCAGCGTCTTTTTCAACTCATCCATCATAATATCCATCCAAAAGTTCATAGTATCTAAAGCAATAAGCTTTGGACGAACATCTAAACGCTCAATTACTTGACGTTGTACAGTTGGTGCTAAATTACCTAACATTAAGTAATCAATCCCTTGATAACTTGCCGGAATAACTGGATCAAATTTTTCTAATACATTTAATTCAGTCACTAATGTATCTCTAGAATTCATATCATTATGATACTTCCCTGACCAGAAAAAAGATTTTTCACCCTCTTTTATTTGTAAACCATCTGTATTTACACCTTTATCTTGTAAAAATTCAATAGTTTTTGTAGGAAAATCATCTCCAACAACCGATACTATTTTTTGATCTTTAGCAAAGTATGATGCAGATATAGAAATATATGTTGCTGCTCCACCTACTATTTTATCTGTTTTTCCAAAAGGAGTTTCAATTGCGTCAAATGCAACACTCCCAACTGTTAATAATGAACTCATTTGTATATAATTTAGATTACAAATATAAGATATAATGTTCAAATTTTTATACTTTTTTAAACGATAATTGTCAACGGTATGTTTTAGGCATTACTTCCATCAATAAAGGGCGTAAGTCGGGCTTTCTGCTCCTAGTTTTTAGTAATCAATTAAGTAACTCTAAATTTATGAACAACTTCTAAAGTCGCTTTCATATTTCAACATTTACTAAACTTCATCCAAAAAAGCTAATCAATTCAATCCCTAATACAACCGTCTAAACAATCAATCCATAGAGTGAATTTATGTTTTTCTTCTGACTGGTTTTTCTAAAACATATACTTAAAAATATGGCTGGTGTGCTTGAAATACTTACTTTAAATCAAAATTAGGCGAACTCATAACTATGCTGCGTGGATTAACGAATTTGGTTTGTAAAGTAAACCCATAGGGGTGAGTTAGTACTATTAACGCCGTCTTTTATCTAAACTTACTTTTGAAATTTTTGGACTAAAAACAGTATATGTTTTATTTAATTCAATTGCTATCTCTTCAGCAAACGATTCAGCCACTCTATAACTCCCACAGACTTTAATTAGGATTCTATGCCTATGTGATGCTGTTAATAAATAAACAGCCGTTTCTTTTTCATGATGTGTACTAACCAAATTTTGGGAATGTATTGTCATTACTTCCACCTCAAGTTTCTTTCTAGTTGTTAAAATAGCCAAATCTGTATAAGATGAAAGGTTTCGCCATTTACCAAATTTGTAGAAAAATAACTGCCCACACTCTCTAAATTTATTTATTTCAGTATTTATTTCAACGCTACTTTTATAATTCAAAAGAATAATACAAACCAAACAAATTAAAACTGCAGCAAAAGACATAGTTTCGGCATCCATTGTTTGGCCAATATAAAATCCTAATACACAAATTACAATTAGTATTTTACTCGCAGTTCTTGTTGTTGGTTTAAAAACATGTCCAAGGTTAAATACTTTATTATTTTGAATTGGGTCTTCCATTACTATTCAAGTTAAATCAATCAAAGTTAACAATCCTCTTTAAAATAAAACAACATTTTTAAATTCTATTTTTTGTTAAACCATGAAATAATGATTAGGTTTGCCTAAAAATTAACTTACAGATATTGAAACTTAATATGATTCTCCAAAAAACCTTACTTAATATTTCATTAATCATCTCATTACTTACATCTTGTAATAAATTCGAACCAGTATCACCTTTGGAAGAAGATCTATTGGATGGTCCAATAGCTGAATTATCTATGGCAGAAAATTTGCAATTTTTAGCAGGTGACAAAGCTTTTAATGAAGAAATATTCACTTCAGTCTCAGGTTTGGGACCTACATTTGTTGCAAATAACTGTGCAGGTTGTCATGCAGGGGACGGAAAAGGAACTCCCTTTACTACACTAACAAGATTTGGTCAAATTGACTCCACCGGTAATATGTTTTTAAATGTAGGTGGTCCTCAATTACAAAATAGAGCATTACCGGGATTTATTCCAGAAACAATCCCAAATGGCGCTACATTTTCAGAATTTACACCTCCAGCAATTACTGGTTTGGGTTTTCTACAATACCTTACTGATGCATCAATCTTAGCCTTATCTGACCCAGCAGATATAGATGGTGATGGAATTTCTGGCGTTCCAAACTGGAAAGTAATTCCGGATTATACTATACCTGCCACAGATGCTATCGTTCAAAATGGAAAATACATAAATCGATTTGGTAAAAAAGCTGCCGCCTATGATTTATTACACCAAACAGTATCAGCCTATAATCAAGATATGGGTATCACTTCTACTTTTGAACCAACAGATGTCTATTCAGGATTAACTATTGAACCTGAAGTATCCGACAATACCGTAAGAGATGTTGTAGCCTATCTAGAAACTTTAAAAGCACCTATTCAAAGAAATAAAGATAATGATAAGGTCAAAAACGGGGCAACAATTTTCACTCAAATTGAATGTTCAAAATGTCATATACCAGAATTAACAACAGGTTATGCTCCTATTAACGCACTTTCTTTCAAAACATTTAGACCTTACACCGATATGTTATTACATGACATGGGTGCAAATCTTGATGACGGATACACAGAAGGGAGTGCATTAACTTCAGAATGGCGAACACCACCACTTTGGGGACTAGGTTTATCTCCAATGTCTCAAGGTGGACAGTACTATTTAATGCATGATGGCCGAGCGAATAGTATAGAGAGTGCAATTGAATTACATGGTGGTGAAGGCGAGAATAGTAAAAATAGCTACTCAAACCTTTCAGAATCAAACAAACAAGATTTAATCAAATTCTTAGAATCGCTATAACAATGGATAGAAAAAGATTTATAAAAAATTGTGGCTATGCTTGCATAGGTATTTCATCAATAGGAACACTATTACAAAGTTGCGTTTCAACAAAAGTATTGTCAGTAACAATAGCCGGCAGCAATATTATCATTCCAAAGTTAGATTTTTTGAAAAAAGAAAAATATTTGTCATATATCATATTACACAATGAAAACTTACAATTTCCAATCTACGTATTTAGATTTTCGGAAAACAAATACACTGCTTTATATTTACAATGTACCCATCAAGGTAATGAGTTAAATGCTTATGGAGACAAATTAGTATGCTCAGCACATGGCAGCGAATTTAACAATTTGGGTAAAGTAACAAATGGCCCTGCAACTCAACCTCTTAAATCATTCCCTATCAATATAGAACAGGAAAATATTACTATCTCATTAAAAAAATTATGAAACAAATTATAACCATATTATTACTAGTAACATCTATTCAAGTTCAAGCACAAGTAGATTCAACCCTTTTTAGAAAAATTAAAAGAACTCAGGTAGATTCGTCTAAGCGATTGCTAAATATGGATGCTACTTATAACCGTCCATTTTTAGCTTATAAAAATGTACCTGTTTCTGTTGGTGGTTACGCTGAAGTAAATTGGCAACATATCGGAAAAGATGGAGTTTCTGATGGTCACCAATTCCAAATGAGAAGAATGACTTTATTTGTGGCTTCATCAATTAGTAAAAAAATAAAATTTTTAAGTGAAATAGAATTTGAAGAAGGTGGTAAAAAAATAGCCATTGAATTTGCTTCAATTGACGTAGAATTTCACCCTTTACTTAATTTAAGAGGAGGAATAATAATGAATCCAATAGGTGCTTTTAACCAAAATCATGATGGCCCCAAATGGGAATTCACAGACCGACCAATTTCAGCAACACAAATGCTACCAGCAACTTGGAGTAATTCAGGGTTTGGATTGTTTGGTAAAACCTATCGTAACAATTGGATGTTTGGTTATGAAGTTTATTTATCTGGTGGCTTTGATAATTCAATTATAGACAACACAGAGAATAAAACTTATTTACCTGCAACCAAATTAAATAAGGATAGATTTGAGGAATCATCTAATGGTATACCATTAACAACAGCAAAAATGGCTATCAAAAATACAAAACTAGGCGAATTAGGTTTATCCTATATGGGTGGCATATTTAACACTTTTGAAAAAGACGACATTACTTTAGATGTGAAAAGAAGATTAAATGTATTTGCCATTGATTACCATACAACATTATCAAAGCTGAATACTGTTATTACAGGTGAATGGGCATGGGTTTTTGTAGATGTTCCCGACACATACACACAACAATTTGGGAATGCACAGCAAGGTGGTTTTTTAGATATTGTTCAACCGATTTTAAAACGAACTATGTTTGGGTGGGAAAAAGCCACATTAAATGTAGCCTGTAGAATTGAATATGTTGATTGGAATGTTGGTAATTTTAAAGAAACAAATACACGAATTGGAGATGAAACATGGAGCATAATGCCCGCTATTAGTTTCAGACCATCAAGCCAAACTGTCTTTCGTTTGAATTATCGTTTTCAGCAACAAAAAGACATTTTAAATAATGATCCCTCTAACCTTGCTGGATTTAGTTTTGGTATTTCAACCTATTTTTAGAATGTTTTAGAACAACTCAACAACAACAAAATTAATTTCTAATAACACTAATACACTTTATTATTTCAGTTAAAGTTAACAAAAAACACTATTTTTGCCACAAATAACTAATTAATTATGAAAGTCAACACTGCTGAATTTGTCATGAGTAATCAAGACATTACAAAATGTCCTATTCCACAAATACCTGAATACGCATTTATTGGTCGTTCAAATGTGGGGAAATCTTCATTGATTAATATGCTAGCTAATGTTAAAAATTTGGCTAAAATATCTGGTAAGCCTGGTAAAACTAGATTAATCAATCATTTTATTATGAATAAAAGTTGGTATTTAGTTGATTTACCTGGTTATGGATTTGCTAAGGCAAGTAAAACACACCGTAATAAATACGAAAAATTCATTAATGAATATATGCTTAAGCGTGAAAACTTAATGAATGTATTTTTGTTAATCGATAGCCGTCACCCACCTCAATTTATTGATATAGATTTTATGGAATGGTTAGGAACAAGCCAGATTCCATTTTCAATTGTTTTTACAAAACTTGATAAATTAAATCGCTCACAACAAGGTAGTTTTTATGAAGCATATAAAGCTGAAATGTTAAAAACTTGGGAAGAAATGCCTCCTCACTTTATTACCTCATCAGAAACAAAACATGGTAGAGATGAAGTATTGAATTACATTGAAGAAATTAATGGATCTTTTGTTAAACCTTAAGTTTTAAAACATATTAACTATATTGGATTAAGAGTCAATACTACTTAAAACTAAAAAGCCCCAAATTTTATAAATTTGGGGCTTTTGTTATTTTCTAATTAGACTAATTTCTGTTTCCAGTACGTCTTGAAGAACTATTACTTTTTTTCTTCCAACTTGGCTTTCCTCCGCCTCCGCCTTTTCGGTTTCCACCACCTCTATTTCCTCCGCCACCGCGTTGATTTTGTTTAGATGCTGGTTTTCCAGAAAACTTATCAACTGGTTCAAAGCCTTCAATAATATCAGACCCTAATTTTTCACCTAATAATTTTTCAATATCTTTCAAGTAATCCATTTCATCAATAGACACTAAACTTAAAGCTTCACCACTTGCACCTGCTCTACCTGTTCTACCAATCCGGTGAACGTAATCTTCAGCAATATTTGGTAATTCAAAGTTAATTACATGTGGTAATAATGGAATATCTAATCCACGTGCAGCAATATCAGTTGCTACCATTACACGAATAGATCCATCTTTAAATCCTGCTAAAGCTTTCGTTCTAGCACCTTGACTTTTGTTACCGTGAATAGCTGCTGCAGAAATTCTTGCTCCAACTAATTTTTCAGTTAATCTATTAGCACCATGCTTAGTTCTTGTAAAAATTAAGACTTGTTTCCAGTTACCATCTTTAATTAATTTAATAACTAACTCATTTTTTCTACCTTGGTCAACCTTTACAATACGTTGTACTACTTTTTCAGCTGTACTATTTTCTGGTTCAGCCTCCACTAAAACTGGATTAGATAAAAATCCACCAGCTAATTTTTTAATTTCTTTCGAAAACGTAGCTGAAAACAATAAACTTTGCTTTTTAGTTGGCATCATAGCCAATAATTTTTTAATATCATGTAAGAATCCCATATCTAGCATACGGTCTGCTTCATCTAATACTAAAATTTCAACACGTTTTAAAGAAATTACACCTTGTTGAATTAAATCTAATAATCTACCAGGTGTAGCTACTAAAATATCAATTCCTGAACGAATCGTTCTTACTTGTGGATTTTGGTTTACTCCACCAAAAATAACCGTTGATTTAATATCTAAGTACTCACTATATTCTCTAACATTTTCATGTACTTGCGCAGCTAATTCACGTGTTGGTGTTAACACTAAAGCTCTAATTTGACGCTTCCCAACTTGTTTTTCTTTACTCAATATTTGTAACATTGGTAAAGTAAAACCAGCAGTTTTTCCTGTTCCTGTTTGTGCAGATGCTAAAACATCTTTACCTTGAAGTACTAATGGAATTGCTTTTTCTTGAATTACTGAGGGTGTATCATACCCTTTCTTTTCGACCGCTTTTAAAATAGCGTCCGTTAATCCTAACGATTTAAATGACATATTATAATTTTAACTGAAATGAATAACATATCATTTCTTATGTGCCGCAAAGGTATTAAAATTAAAGGAATACCATTACTTTAAAGGAAACAATACACTTATACAGAGGCCAACCAATCAAATTTTAAATAGAATGAACAGTATATTACATTAACCTATTCAATCCTTCTAACATTTAGGTCTAAATTTTTTCCCGACAAATGATATTTAAATAATTCTTTATTTTCAGTTTCTAAGTAAAGCACAAAAGCATAATGTGAATCTTCTTTAGAATTAATTCCTTCTAAATAAAAATAATTTGACTTATCATTTGTTTTTATAAATAAAGGTAGATTTTGTGTCCATTCCACATCTCCTTCAATATTTTCTATCTTAACCAGATGACAAGGAGCTCCAAAATTAAATAATTCCATAATTAATGATTTTCCAAAACTTCCAGTACCTCTACTTTTTATAGCTGGACCATTGTCAATTCTTTCAATGCCACTTATTAAATAATAGTTCCCATCATTAAAAAAATCTATTCCAAATTCTAAATCTTTATGTAAACTATCATAATTAGTACATATCGCTTTTCTAAGAAGCCCTTTGTGTATCCAGATAGAATCTAGAACATTTTTATTTTCAAAATAATAAGATTTTATTTTATGAGACACCTTATCACTAGAACCTAAGTTGGTATTTAGTTTTTTAATTAAAATACTATCCTGTTTTAGTTTTTCTATTTTAATAAACTGACCTTCTAACCCATTATTTCTAGATGTAATTAGCTTAATATAATCGCTAGAATTTAATGTCTCTAACTGTTTAATGTTTTGTTGAGTTTTTAGTTCATACTTTGTTTCATGATACTGCTTTCTTGAACCTTTTTTAAAGCTTATCACTCCAAAATATATAACTGTACTTAATATAAGAAGTATTGGTCCTGAAAATGAATACCAAGGCGTTTTCGGAACCGTTTTTATACTGTTTTTTATCTGTAAATTAAGATCATTAGGTAAATCATAAAGTAAGTTGTCTTCTTTTCTTATTTTTAAGGTTTTAGTCGTAGGAAACAAAGGCAGAAAGTGAAGATGAAAATAATTCTGATGATATTCAATCCTTGATTTAGAGTTATGGTTTTCACTAATTCCAAGATCTATATATTTATATGATTTTAATTTAAAACTTTTTATTCCAAATTTAATAGTACTCATCTAATTTATATATTTTTTATTAATTGAAAGTGACCTAGTGTTTATCAAAAAGCTTTTGACAAATAAGTAATAACAACCAGTAAGGGCTAATATAGAATTTACTCCTTCCTTACATTGATATAAAGATATTAAAAAATTAATAGAATACTGCATTCTATATTTTATTTGAATTAATTGAAAAAAAAACAATACTTTTAGAGAAATGAATACACCCAAACATTTTTCAAGAGCAAATGCAGACAGAGAAAGGTCTCGACTATTTATGGAAAAGCACCAAAAAGCAAAACAATTAAAAGCAACTCCGAATCCAAGCGGTTTTAGTGAGTACCTCATGCGATTTATGGCACCTTATGCTATGCTTATTTATGCATTCACCCTTTTATTTTTATTCAGTTGGCTAATTACAAAAGGTGATTCATTTATAGAAACCACCCAAATAAATCCGGCTTCACTAGACTTAAGTCCGATTGTCATACCTCAAAATAACAAAATCTATAAATTCATTGCCAACCAAGATATAAAAAAAGGTACAACTCTAAAAAGATCAGATTTTTACTCTTCAAATAAGTCTATTTATTCTGAATTAGAAATTGAAGTGTTAGATGAAAACTATGTTCATATGTATTCCGTTTATAAAAACTTATGGATTGAACATCATAGTGGTATGGAATACAAAGACACCCAACTCGAATTTGATATTGAATTTCAAACTTCTGGAACGTATTTCCTAAGAGTAGTTAGTCACAATAAAAATAATGGGCCTTTAACATTAAAAGTCTACAAAACGAATGGTTCAATGTACTTTTTTAAGTATTTAATTTTGTTTATAATTCTTAATATAATTCTATTTCTAGGTAATTCTTATTGGGGTACAACATCAATGTTGTACAATTCATTAAAAAAAGTCAAGTCTATTAAAAATAATTCAAAATTTTTAATCATCAGTAGTCTTGTTATTATTGCATTTTTAGGTTGTGTTGTTATTAGTTTTACACATTATGGTTATCCGTCAACAGGAGATGAAATCAGATTACCTACTTACTTTTTCGATACTAAAGATGTCCTTTATTTAGGGTAATATGGTTGTTAAAAACAAGAAAATTCAAAAAAAGATTTCCTAGTTCTACAAATGAGCTTAAAAGATTAATTGAACGTTGGTTTGAAGCAAATATAAATACTATTGCACCTTACACTTTATTATTTCTAAGTACCAGTGTCCTTCTTTTCCTTAGTCTGATGTCAAGATCAGAAAAAACATTTATTGAAAACATGAATCTTGATATTATAAGAAGTAAGCCCACCCCCATCAATATTCCAAAAGCCAATACACTTTATATTTTTGAAATTGAACAAGCATTTTCTAGTCAAGTCCTTTCCTATTCAGAATTAGAAATTGAATTATTAGATAAAAATTAATCATGCTTACACAGTTTATGAAGGTTTATGGCAAGAGAAACATGACAATGGAGATGGTGGAATGTCAATCTACTCAGATAAGATATTAGAATTTGAAATTAGTTTACAAAAAGCCGGAACGTATTACATTAGAACAAACAGTTATAATGATAATAGAACCAAAGTTAGTTTAAAGTTATATAAAAAAAGAGGGTCAATGTATTTCTTTACTTTCGTTATTATTTTTGGAATACTGCTCATTATTCTATTAATTTCCTTTGATCAAATAACAGGTATACAGTCTTTATTTCCTGCCTTACAGAAAACAAAAATCACTAAGACCTTTATTTTAGCCGTAATTATTGTTATTTTCGTATTTATGAGTTGCGTTATAATTAGTAATACACATTATGGTTACCCACATTCAGGTGATGAAATCAGATTACCAAGTTACTTTTTTAGTACAAACAATGTAAAATATTTAGGATGATAAAAAGAATAATGAGCTTATTTAAAAGTAAACCGTCTGAAGTTGAAGATACTAAAATAGACTTTGAAATTGAAGATTTAAAAAAAGGTTACTTTTTAGATTATGATTTAAAAACGTGGCAAATTACTGACTTCTCAACTTACAGTTGGGATAATGGTGTGACGGATTTTGAATCTACTTTATTTGATGGAAAAGATAAATTATTTTTGAGTTATGAAACTGTAAATGATGCCTCAAGTCTATTTTGGGAAAACGATATCGACAAAATTTGGATTGGGGCAAGATCTAAAATTCGAGCCAATCAAGACCTGACTCAAGAGAAATTTTGGTTTAACAACATATTGTATCACTATGCTGCAGAAGGAAGTGCTAAAGTTAAATCTACAAAAGAAACTTACACTATGGTAAATTGGCTATTTGAATCTGAAGACAGAATGCATTTAGTGTCTTTAAATAAGTATGGTGACGGATTTATTGAAGCCTATGAAGGTATTAGAATTACCAAACATCAAATTAGTAATATTACTCCAGGAAAATGAATTCAATAAAACACATATTGATTAGTTTCAGTTTTCTACTACTTTATAGTTGTGGTGGTTCTTTGGTTCCATCAACTCCTACTAAGGAAATGAAACAACAATTCGAATCTAAATATGCTTATACAGTATTATTAGCTGATATGGACCTAAAGAATGATCAATTTAAACATAAATATACGATTATAGATATTGACTCAACTCATACCGTAACAAGTCGTCAAACAGATTGGAAAAATGTAAATGATGATTTCTTCTATCAACATGAAGCTAATTTAGGTATGGAAATTTTATCAAAATCTCCTGATAAAAAAATAAATAATATAGTCTCACCTCCAGGATTTACAAACTTTATTGGTAATCCTAATTATGGGGTTTGGAATGAATTAGGCACTTGGGAATTTAACGATAAATATAAAGGTCTTAGTAAAGATTTAGAAATTGAAAACCTACCTATTTACAAAAAAGAATACGTAGATTTTTTAATGAAATATAAATACAATAAACCACATTACGGTGAAAAAACGCATGGAGATTCTACCAAGTATGGAACCCGTAGTCACCATTGGTTTTTTTATAGACCATTATTTTACAGTAGACGTATGAGTCATAGAAACTTTAGTAAACCAAGATCATTTTTTAACACTTCAGGAAATCGCGGTGGCGGTGGATTTGGAAAATAAATAACATTATGGGAAATCAATATCAATTTATATGGCAGTCAGGATTATTTTTACTGCTTTGCTTAGTTTTATTTTTTGTGGCAAAAGTTACGTTTAAACTAGTCAACTCAAAAATAAACATCAATAAAGAACTGATAGACAATGACAACATTGCGTTTTACATTAGTTATTTAGCCTACTTTTTAGCCTTTGTTTTAATTATTGGTGGTGTTATGAAAAGTGAAGGAACTGGTGATTTTTGGAACGAATTAAAGTTAGTTGGTCTTTATGGATTGATTGGTATTGTAGCCTTAAATCTTTCAGCAATAATCAAAGACAAAATTTTTCACTCAAAAATTAGTACTTGGGATGAAATTGTAACGCATCAAAAAGTATCAATTGGTATTCTTAAAGGTGCCAATTATGTAAGTGCTGGTGTTATCATTAGTGGTATTATGTTAACTGAGGTAAACAAACCGATTGAAGCTTTAGTATTTTTAGCATTTGCTTTAATTGTAGCGTCTCTTGGCTTTATTTATTACAATTTAATTATGCCTTTTAATGTCCGTCAACAAATTTATGATGGTAACATAGCAGTCTCTTTAAGTACAGCAGGTGTACAAGTTGCCTTTGCCATATTAATCTATTCAGGTTTTCAAATTACACATACGGATTGGCAAGATTCTTTAATGAATATTGGAATTGATGTAATTGGAGGTATTATTATTTTACCTGTCATTAGATTAATTGTAGACAAAGTATTTTTACCTAATCGTAAGATTACTGATGAGTTAATAAATCAAGATGTGCCAAATTTAGGACTAGGCTTATTTGAAGCCACAGCATATATCGGTGGTGCTTTATTATTTGTTTGGTGTTGGAATCTATAAATTACTAAGTGAAAAAAACAAACTATTCAAGGCTTTTAAAAACTTCAATTTTTGCTACGGGTCTTTCAGGGATTGTAGCTGAATATATTTTAGCCACCACTGCTTCTTATTTTTTAGGCGATTCTGTTTTTCAATGGACCATCATTTTATCACTCATGCTTTTTGCTATGGGATTGGGAAGTAGATTTAGTAAAAAAATTGAACACAATTTAATTGAATCTTATATTCTATTAGAGTTTTTATTGTCTTTAATTACCTCTTTTTCTATCATATTAATCTATACATTAATGCCTGTCATTTCAGGATTAGATGTTGTGATTTATGCCATGAGTATTTTGGTTGGTTTTTTAATTGGAATGGAAATTCCTTTAGTAACCAGAATTAATGGAGAATATGAAGGTTTAAAAACCAACATCTCTGGCATGATGGAAAATGACTATTATGGGAGTTTAGTCGGTGGTTTATTCTTTGCGTTTATTGGTATTAAATACCTTGGTTTAACCTACACTCCTTTTGTAGTTGGTGGTATAAATTTAGCAGTCGCCTTATTTCTATTCTATTCTTTTAGGCAATTTATCCCAAAAAAAAGTGTGAAACGATTAACTTATTTAGGTACTCTAATCAGTGTATTATTTATACTTGGTATTGTGTTTTCAAACCCAATTGTTAAGCATGGTAATCAATCTCGTTTTCATGAAAAAGTGGTTTTTACTCAACAAACACCTTATCAGCTAATCACAATCACTAAATGGCGCGATCACCATCAGTTATATTTGAATCAAGGTAAACAATTAAGCACGTTTGACGAATGGCTATACCACGAACCATTAGTTCACCCCATTATGTCTTTAACTGAAGGGCCGGTTGATGTATTAGTAATGGGTGCTGGAGATGGTTGTGCGTTAAGAGAATTATTAAAGTATGATCGTGTAAAATCTATCACTTTAGTGGATTTAGATTCTGCTATGACTACTATTGGTAAGGAACATTCTATATTTAGAAAGTTAAATAATGACGCTTACTTTTCAGAAAAGGTGAAAGTGATTAACACAGATGCGTTTCACTATTTAGAAACTAATACCCTATTTTTTGATGTGATTATTGCCGATTTTCCAGATCCTAGATCAGTTGAATTGAACAAGTTATACTCTGATGAATTTTATAGGTTATGTAAACAATCCTTAACACCAAATGGAGCTATGATTACCCAATCTACAAGTCCATTTTATACGACACATACATTTAAGTGTATTGATAAAACGTTACAAAACGCAGGCTTTAATACATTACCAATTCACAACCACGTGTATTCATTTGGTGAATGGAGTTGGATTATTGGATCTAAAAACTTAAGCTCGAATCAAATTAAATCGAAAATTCAAAACTTAGATGTAACTAAAATTGATAATTTAAAATGGTTAACGCAAGAATCATTATTACTCCTCACCTCTTTTGGTAAAGATTTGGTAAAAGTTGATACGAGCGAAATTAAGATTAATTCAATTCACAACCCGGTAGCTTATAAATACTATGAAAAAGGAGATTGGTCATTCGAATTTTAAATTCAACGGTTGGATCATGTCCAAATCTGGGGATTTATTCTTGTGGTTTGTTCCTGTTTGGTTATTATGGATCGTTTTTTTTAGTAATGCTGAGTACTTTCAATCTATTGATTTACCCCTTTGGGGCTGGGTCCTATTTATTTTAGGATTTGATGTCAGTCATGTGTGGAGCACAATTTTTAGAACTTATTTAGATAAAGATGAATTCAAATCTCACAAAAAACTATTAATTATTGCACCTATACTGGTATTTTCCATTAGTATTATCTTACTTAATATTTCTGTTTTAATTTTTTGGAGAGTGATGGCCTACGTTGCTGTTTTTCATTTTATTAAACAGCAATATGGTTTTTTAATGCTGTATAAGTTTAAAGCCAAAGAGAAATATAAACAACTGATTTCAGATAAATTTATTATCTATTTCGCTACCCTTTACCCTATTGTGTTTTGGCATTTTAATAGTCAAAGTAGCATCAATTGGTTTGTAGAGAATGACTTTATAAAAATGACTTTATTTCACGACAATCCAGCCTTACAATACACTATATTTTTCTATTGTAATATAGTGTATTGGCTAGTCATTGGTTTATATTTTATATTCGAATTAAAAGCATTTAAAACTCAACATATTTCTATTCCAAAATTACTTTGGATAATGACTACTGCTGTCAATTGGTGGTTTGCGATTGTCTATTTCAATTCAGATTTAATTTTTAGTGTGACTAACGTTGTAGCGCATGGTTTACCCTATATTTCACTTATTTATTTTTATAAAATTAAAAAAGAAAGTATTATCAATCAACAGAAAGTTAAGCTAAACAGGCGTTTTAAATTTTTTATCATTTTAATGGTGACTATCATCTCCATTGCCATGATTGAAGAGTACCTTTGGGATATGCTAGTGTATCGCGATAATACTAAATTTTTTGATTCTATTTTACCTTATAATTTCGAACAATTAACATCACATTGGTCACTTATTTTAGTCGTCTCATTATTGGCTTTACCCCAACAAACACATTACTTAATTGATGGGTTTATTTGGAAGTTTAACGCTAAGAATAAACACATCAAACAAATTTTTTCTAATCCAGATGAATCGTAGAGGTTTTATACAAATATCGTCAGTTGCTATTTTACCAATTTTGGTGGGTGTATTCTCTAATTTTGATAAAAAAACGGTGAAATACACGTTTAAAGTGCAATCTAATCGCAAATTTGGGCATTTATTAAGGGAATCTGCTACGACTAAACTGACTGCCGAAGTCAGTACTGATTACATTATTTTGGGTGGTGGTATTGCAGGTATTTCTGCAGCACATGCGCTAAAAGATGAAAACTTCTTATTGTTTGAAGGCGCACCAAGGTTAGGAGGTTCATCTGCTAGTGAGTCATTTAAGGATGTACGTTTTGCCATGGGTGCGCATTATGAATTGGCTTACCCTGAAACGTATGGTGAAGAAGTTTTAGAATTATTAACTGAACTAAACGTCATTAGTTATAATTCGGAACGTGAATTACACGAATTTGTTGATGAAAAATACCTCATCAATCCAGAACATGCAGAGCAAAGTTTTATAAATAATAAAATTGAAGCTGACGTTTTAGCCAACGCAGAAGGTTTAACTGATTTTAAAAACTGTTTACTCCCATTTTATGGTAAAATGCATTTACCCACTCGTTTAATTGATACTGAATTTCACTATTTGAATACCCTTTCTTTCAAATCATTTTTAAAGTCTAAGTTTGAATTATCTTCAGATTTAGAGCATAGAATTGATTACCAAATGTTAGATGATTGGGGCGGTAAAAGTGATGAAGTGTCCGCTTTAGCTGGGATTCACTATTACACCTGTAGGCCTTACAACACAAAAGACGTTCAATTATTTTCGGCACCATTTGGAAATTCTTATTTCATTGAAAAAATGATTGGGGACTTACCCAATTTACAAGCCTTACATACCAACACATTAGTTAAAAATATTAAACAAACAGGAGCAGGTATTGAGGCTCTAGTGGTAGATACAAATGGATTAGTTACTTTAGTAAAAGCTAAAGGTTTAGTATATGCCGGGCAGAAACACGCGCTAAAGTATATTTTTGAAACTCAAGAACCACTCTTTGATAACACTTACGCCCCTTGGGTAGTTTTAAATATAGTGTGCAAAAAAGGAGTTGACTTTACAAAATGGCAAAATGATGTGTTAACTGATGATTTAAACTTTTTAGGATTCGTTAATTCAAAAAACCAACATACCAGAAGTAAAGACTTTGACACCTTTACCGCTTACTATTGTTTTACACCTGACGAACGAAAGCAATTGATTGAAATTGAAAATAACCCGGAAATTTTTATTGATGCCACTATTAACTTGATTGAAAAAGAAACAGATACTAAGTTTGAAGACAAAGTAGTTCACGTCAACGTGAATATGATGGGACATGCTATGCCAATACCAAAACCAAACTATTTGTCCTTAGACAGCGTTCCTGAATATAAAAACTCTATTGTTTTTGCTGGCGTAGACACAGGTAGGCTACCGTTATTCTTTGAAGCATGTGATTCTGGCCTACAAGCTGGTAAAAAAATAATTGAAAATTGTAATAAACCATTAAATTTGTAAAAACTGAACTTGTGAAAGCTGAATTATTTAATTATCATTGTTGGATTAATGAATCAAATACTGATTTACTCAAAACGGTAATACATAAACTGTTAGTTAAATCAGATTTCGAAATTTTAGGTCAACTAGATCATCATTTTAAACCGCAAGGTTATACCGCCCTTTGGTTATTAGGCGAAAGTCATTTAGCAATTCACACTTACCCTGAACACAACACCTGTTATGTGGAATTAACCAGTTGTGCCATAGATAAAAATAAGATTTTTATTGATGGATTAGGAGGAGCGTTTGTGGTTTCTAGAGAGAATGAGGTTGGGTAGTATTATTACTACTCTCCTCTATATTTAACCGATCTTCCTCTTCTGTCCATTCAGCAGCAAATACACATTCAATAAGTTGCCGATAAGTTTTAGCACTATCTAATTCTCTATTCAATTCTATTCTATCCACCTCCAATTTTACAAAATGAAGTTTACTTGCATTTTTACGAATTATTCTGCGTAAATCATTTGAAGAAATACTTTTTCCAGATTTTATAAATTCAAGTTCAAAAACTGAAAAATTTGAAAATAAATAAAATGGATTACAACCAACTTTAGGAATTTCTTCTGTTTCTTGAAAATTGAATACATTATACAAGTCCCCGTTTGAATCACAATAGTCATATTTCAAGAAGTGTTTTCTTAAATTTTTAATTCGAATTGTCATTTTTTTTCTGTACAAAACTGAAGGTTCGGAGACATTAAAAGATTCATCATTTATGGCAATTATAGGATATTTCATAATTAATCTATTTCATTTTTTATTTCTTGCAAAACCAACTCAAGTTTAATTGTAATTTCAATTTGTGACTTAGACTCTTCAATTCTAAGTGGATTATCCCAATCCATATTTTCAATGATATATATCTTAAATATTCCTTGATTTGTTGATAAATCACCATACCATCCTAAATCAATTATCAAATTTTGACTTACAAACTCAATTTGCAAGAGATCTTCTGTTAAATAAAAAAAATTTCGCTCTTCAGAAAAATCAGTATCCGGATTGTAAGTTGTAAAGTCATTTTTGACAATTTTACACCCAAAGGGTATATTTAAATCTTGTAGTTCAAATTTCATAACTAGTCAATTGTAACTTATTAAACTTTGTTCTTTTCTATTTTAAATTCTTCAAGCAATTTATAAAATAGTTCAATTGAAGTAATATGTTGTTCTCGCGTTAATGTACTATCCAGTAAAGCCCGCCATTTAACATTTTTTGGTTTCAATCCAATAGAATTTGCTACTATCATATTTACCCAACCAGCTGTAGACTCATAATAATCTAATTTTCTCGCAATCCAATCAAAGAAAGATTCATTAGTATTAGAATCAGTAACAATTCCATTATCTAATAGCGCCCTATAATAGCCACTTATATATGAATCAATACTTTGCAAGGTATATTGACCCGTATAAATTACTGGTCTATGCTCTATCGATTTTAAAACATTATAACAATATAAAATCATTTTATTTTGGTTTTATAGGTTAAAAAAATAATTACTTTTCAAACTCCAACATAACTTTATCCAAAAAGTCATTAAACAATTGAACACTTCCAATTTCTTTATAACGAGCTTTTCCCAAAGTAACATTACTACTATTTAAGACAACAATGTATGGTTGAGTATTTACATTATAATTAGTTTTTTGGAAATGAGCATTTTTACCACCAATTGTAGTCACCAAATCTATGTAATCCGTTTCGAAATACTCAGTTTCAAGTAGCTTTTTACGGTTATCAACATAAAGTGGAATGAAGATAAATTGGTTTGTTAATTTAGAATAAATTTGATTTTCACCTAAAACATACAATTCTAACCTTTTTGCATTAACAACATTTTGACCTGTAAAGTATAGTATAACAGGTTTAGCTTCTTCTTCACTTTGTAATAAAAATTTTTCAAGGTCAATTGCAATATCTTTATTACTCATAACCTTATCAAACCCATTTTTTGAAATTAACTCTTTTTCTTGTTTAATTAGTCGATATTCTTCCATCACTTCTTTATAATTCCTTTTTGGATTGGAATTTTTTTCAATATACTTTCTTATACTTTCCAAATCTTCCTCTGGCGTAGCTAAGTCTATAAATAATTTTTTATCCTCTTGCCAGTTTGCATAATCTGCTGGTATTTTTTCCAGAATTCTTTGAGTCTCAAACAGAGTTCTCATCATACCATACGACTCATTAGTTTTATATTCAATAAATTTCTCATACAAAACGCCATAAGTTGGTTCATTTTCTGAAACAATGCTGACTATAAAGTATTCTAAAATTTGAGGTGTTAATAATATATATAAGTCAAGTGAATCCATACCTTTTTCAATAAATAAATATATATTTTCATGAAAAATTATAGCTTCTGATTCTGTTAATTGGTCAAAATTTAATTTTTGATTATAAATATCATCAAACGACTTTTGAGCTGAAAGATTAAAACTAATCAGTATTAGTGTAAAAATTAAAATTGCTTTTTGTATTGATTTCATAGTATTTAGTTCATTTTATATTACCACTCCCTAGTCGCAATTAATTCTTCCAAATCTGCATCAAACCTATAAGCATTCGCAACAAATTCAAAGTTTTCTGCAAAACATTCTCTAGCGCCTGTTTCAATTTCACTGTTATACTCGTAAAATTCATTTTGTAACCCATTTAATTTATTAGTCGACACATGAGTTAACTTATAAAGGGCGTCTAGGTTATTAGGTTTCTTAGTTTCGATTTCAAAACAGAGGTTCAAAAATATTGTTTTGCATTTATCTACAAGAAACGTTGGGAAGTATGCATCTTGATACATACAATCTAAAAAAACATAATCCTTGGTTTTTAAATTTGTCAATTCAATTTGTGATTTAGATGAATTGCATGCCATTAATGTCGCCATTAAAAAAATATAGATTGTGTACCTCATATTCTCAAGTTGAAGTAAATTGTATTGGTTCATTAGATTAAACAAATATAATGAATTAATTAACCTTCAATTTGATTTGGTATTTTTCTATGAATACAACACCCTTCAATAAGGCTGAAAAACACCTCTTTGATAATTAAAAATTGTTGAAACAAAATGGATGAACGTTAAAAAATATTCGCCCATTTTATAAAAAACTTGAAGTATTAAAATTAAACATTTTTATGCCCAATATTTTGCGTGACGACAATGCCAACCTCATTTACATTACTCTTTTATCAAAGAAAACGTACTGACTTTACCGTCTGATTCAATATAAACAAAGTACAATCCATTCTCAAGTGAAGAGATTGAAATATCATACTCACTTGATTCAAGCACAACCTGACCTAAACTATTTAAAATAGAAGTATTCAACACAACATTACTACCCGAAATATGTAGTATATTTTTAACGGGATTAGGAAATAAAACTAGTAATTCTTGTGAATCATCATTCAATCCAACTGAACTAATAGATACACATGCAGATGTGTCGGTGCAATTATTCACAGTTAAAACAACAGCATAATTACCGTTTGAAGTTGCTATAAACGATTGAGATGTACTTCCTGTAATCATTTGATTCAAATCACAATCAATCCATTGATAAGTTGCATTTGAAGTATTAGCTGTAAGTGTTACCTCTGAGGTTGTTACGCCATTATCGATTACAGCGACCGTTAAATCTGTAGTAATTATAGAATCACAACCAAGTACATTAGAAATTGTATCGTTATAAGACCCTGTCACAGCATATATTAGTCCTGTAGCGCCTGTATAGGTGTCGCCTTCACAAATTTCATGAGCAATGTTAGAGGATGTTTCGCAATCATTTAATTTTAGAACAAATCCATCTGTTCCAAATCCTGAATACAAGTTAACTTCATCTACTGGGTCTGGATTAAAATCAGTAGTATTTGCATAATAACCTGCTATAAAAACCGAATTTGTACCAAATGAACCGATACTTGATCCTGATTGGTAAGCACTTCCTCCAATTGAAATCGCCCAAATTAGATTAGACGATAGATCCATTTTCAAAGCAAATAAATCTCTACCTCCTTGTGTTTCTATATTAAATATTCCCGCTGAAGGATCAAAATCCACAGTATCATCAAAATATCCAGTTACTAAGAGCTCATTATCATCAGTAACTTCAATACCATAACCTGCATCTGTGTATATACCACCTATTTTTTCGCCCCATACATACACGCCCATATTTGTTAGTTTAATAATATAAGCATCAAAATCTCCATTAGTTGTTATTTCATTAGCCACTGCAGGCGGGTTAAAATTAACTACGTCATTAAATCTACCTGTAGCATAGACATTGTTTTGGTCATCAAGATCTAATCCTTCACCATATGCATACCCACTCCCTGTTAGTGTTTTTGCCCAAACATAATTACCTGTGCCGTCTAATTTAAGGATAAATGCATCCCCTTCAATTGCATTAAACACTGCACTTCCTGAAGATGGATCAAAATCAGTCGCTCCACTGTGCACCCCTGTGAAATAAAAATTTCCCAAGGCATCCGAAACTACATCATTTCCAATATCAGGTCGAATCGTAGGTCCTCCAAATTCATGCGCCCAAACAAAATTTCCAGTAGATGTTAATTTTAGTGTAAATAATTGTTGGTCATTAGTAAAACTTGTAGATAAGTCATAAATACCTGTTGAAGATGGATCAAAATCTACTGTCTCCTTGAATGCTCCTGTTAAACAAACATTTCCTGAAGGGTCTACTGTAATCGCTTTAGCTTCATCACTTCCAATTCCACCAAAACTTTTGGCCCAAACAAAGTCACCCGAATTGTCAAGTTTTAAAACAAATGCATCCCAACCTCCATTAGAAAATAGAGATACCGTATCTGCACCTGGATCAAAATCAACAGAATCTTGAAAATAACCGGTTACATATACATTACCAGAACCGTCTATAGTTACTCCATTTGCTTTATCATCTTGCACACTCCCTACAGATTTTGCCCAAATTAAATTTCCATTTACATCCATTTTCTCAACAAAAATATCTTTTAACCCAACAGATGCTAATGTAGTTGTTGATGCACTAGGGTCAAAATCAGAATTACCTTTAAAAAACCCAACATTATAACTATTTCCTTGATTGTCTATAATCATAGAAGTCACTTCTCCTTGATCACCTGCCTTTGAAACAAAATCAAAATCAGGAGACTGAGTGAATCCAATCATAGGTGCTATCATTACCAGTGCAAATGCTATTTTCTTTAAATTAACTTTCATCATTTTACAAATCTACAACTGAAAATCATTAATACACTTAACAGTTTGTGAAAACCACCTCTAGATTTGTAAAACGGTCACTTAACTTTTTTTAGTTAAAGAATATTCAGTAAACAAAAAAAGCCTACCGTTTTCGGTAAAATTTCGTTCCTTTGTAACCCAAATAAGTTTCTAAACCTACAACCGCTAGAACTGAAATCTGGTACACTACTCAGTTGCTCCATGGGCCGCATTAACAAATCCTAAGATTCAGTAATATTTTACTAGAATTTAAAGTGCTAAATTTAATCTTTTACACCTATTTTTCGCTATATAATTAAAAGTCTACCCACCTTATTTAAATTTAAAAAATTTCCATATTTGTCAGTCTGGTGCTAAGTTTCGTTCTATTGTATTCTCTTATTTTTCTTTATCTATTTTCTTCATCAACAGTTCTAAATCTTTTAAAAACCATTCTGTTCGTTGGAAATGGGCATGATGATAGGTGTCTTCATAAATTCTATGGGTCACAAAATCAGGTTGCAGTTCTTTTAATTTTAAATTCTCAGGTGTGTAATTATCCCATGTTTCATTTTCAGATACAGGATCAATAATAACGAGTGGTACCGATAGGTTTCTGTAAACCACCAATGGATTTAAAAGATAACTTGATGAGGCCAAAAGTGGTGCTAACATAGGCGATTCTAAAGCGGCTAGCATAGATTCAGTTGATTCGTTTGCTACAGCTAGCCAAACGTCTGATGTATATCCCCATTCTCCATTCAACCCAATTTTAAGTCCATCCAAAATCCAAGATTGACTTTCTGTATAACTCGTATCAACCAAAGCACAAAATGCTTCATATTTAGTGGGGTAAGTCAACAATACATCTTCAGAAATATGAATTTCTTTATATTTAGCTCTCAACGAATCTCTATTCATTTGATACCTGGGTACAAGTGCATTTGCCGAACCTCCATCTACAAGCATTAAACCTAAAACTGATTCCGAATATTCATCATAAAAGGCAGAAGCGGCAACACCTCCTCGAGACCAACCACCTATAATTGTTTTTTCAATAGATAAGTCATCCATTAAAAATTTAATATCATCAGCTATATGGTAAATAGATTTTTCAACCTTAGGCATTGGTGTTTGTCCATGGCCGTAATAATCAATAGCAATAACATATAATCCCATTTGTTCTAGAGAGTCTCTAAAACTTAACATTTCCCATGATGAACTTCCCGTACCATGTATCCATATCATTGGTGTATGTGTAGAATCACCAAATGCAATATAATGCATCAGTACATTATCTGTTTGAATATAATGTCCCACTTCATCTTCAGTTGACTTGTAATCTTTAAGAGAGATGTCGTAAATCTCTTTATGAGTCTCTTCTATTGTTTTGTTTTGAGACAAAACTAACACGCTTAATAAACTAAATAAAATTGAAAGGATTTGTTTCATAATAGTAACTCAAATGTAAGAATTTAAAAACATATAAAACAGCGATTAAAAAAAAAGTGAGTGTTAAAAAACACCCACTCTTTTACTATAAAAATTTTAGCTTTTACTGTATCTAATGATTTGGCAATTGGAAAATTAATCTCAATTTGAGTTAAGTTATGTAAGTAATTCATAATAACGTTGTCTTCTACAGTTAAAATTACATCTACTAAGCTTTCTTTTGTATAACCGCGCGACTTGTTTATTTTAAAACATGAACAACACCTTGTTGACTGTTCCAATTTTGATTTTGATCTTTATATTTTACAATGTAATAGTAAGTTCCATCAGACACTGTTGATGCATCCCAATTTACATTTAGATCTTGAGTTTCAAATAATTTATTACCCCACCTATTGAACACAATAAAGTTCAATTCTATTATTCCACTACTACTTATTGGCGTATAAATATCATTCACATTATCAAAATTTGGAGTAACCACATTAGGTAAAATCAATTTAACTTCTGTAAAAATTAACGTTGACGTATCACAATTTACAATTTGAGTCGTACAACTATTAACTCCCCAAATAGGATCTGGAATCTCTAAAGCCCCATTATATCCAATTGTATCTTGGCTATACTTCACTGACTCTTCTACTAATTGTCCAATACCTTCATTTAATTTCCAAAATGCGACAAGACCAGCACTATTGTTCGACTGACAATACCTACTTTCATTAATTTGTTGAGCGTTGAGAGCTACATTCCATATTTTCACCATAGATATAGTCCCATTAAAACTACTATTTATAATTCGATCTTTACCTATATGAATTGGATTAGAAGAACTCACCGTAGGGTTATCACCAATTATCCTTATCCCAAAGGATACGCCATCTACATAGAAAGTTAGTATTGTTGCATTTCGTGTTACCGCAACATGATGACATAATCCGTCAAGAATGTTACCATTATAGGTTCCATTATTAACCAGTAAGTAGTTTACACCATTTAATTGTATACACAACATTTTTGAAGCGGATCCTCCCCAGTAACTATGAAAAAAAAAATCAACTCCAGCAGACGAAGAAGACCTGTTTGAGAAGATCGTGGGATGCATTGAACTATTAATAGGTACTCCTTTAACCCAAGCTTCAAAAGTGAAGTTTCCTTCATCAATTTCATTAAGTACATTGCTTGTTGTTGAAACCAATTGAGAACTTCCATTAAAATTAAGGCAACTCAAATTTTGTGACAGCAATTCCCTACTAAAAGCAAATAAAGCCAAGGTAAATATTATTTTAAACATTGATATAAAGTATTAGCAAATGAAATTATAACCTATTTTATACAGAATCCAGATGACCAACTACTTACCAAATATCAAGCCACATCTGCAACAACATATATACTCTATTTTCTGAACTCTTCATGAACTAATAAAATAGGGCAACCAAAAATTCCATTTTTCTTACCGATAGCGATTAAACAAAAAAGTGAGTGTTAAAAAACACCCACCATTTTTCATGAACAAAATGAATTATTAAAATTTAAGCGTCTACTGTTTTAGTCCATGAATAGTTCTCAAAACGCTTAAAAATATTTTTTACAGCTAATAGCTAAATGCAATTCGGGCCTTGAAGCCATTTATTTGATATGGAGTTAGATTAGGACCTTCCTCTAATGAAATATCTCCTTCCAATTCTAGAATACGATATTGTATATTATCAACAATAGTGTCCATACTTTTAGTAATTAGCATAGGTGAATTGAAAGAAATAGAACTACTGAAATAGTGATTGTCTTCAAATAGCAAAACTTCAAGACCATTTAAATAACCATTCGGAACATTGATATTCAGAAAATTCAATTGAGAATTATCAGTCGCTAAAATTAAATCCTCATAACTATTACCTTGACTATAAAAATTAAAAATAATTTCTGGACACAAACATACTTCTGAAGTGTTGTTAATAATCTCAAATGTCCAGACTCTTAAATCTCCAATAGTACCACTGGAATCAAAAAAAAGTTGTGAATGACTATTAGCTGTATACATTTCTCCATCAACAACTTTTATTTGTTCATCACCATTAAAATTGCCACTTACATAAAACATGGGAGACTGTTCTGGAGTTAAAGAGTTATCTGGTTCTTGAGTTGAAGAACTATCTGGTTCTGGAATTTCCTTCTTTTCACATGAAAAAACAAATAGAAAACTAAGAATAATAAATATTTGGAATGCTACTTTCATTATATTTTTTTTAAAATGCTGAGAGAAATTTCTTTACGTTTAATACTTTGGGTGTTAAAATAAGAATCATTTAATCTGTTATTAATTCCTACAAAAAATTCTAATGAGATCAGCCATGACGGGTGTACTCTATAACTTTGAGCGAGATATAGGCCAATATCACTAGGGCTTAACAAACTATGATAATTTTTCTGTCCAAAATTTTGTTCTTTTATACCATTATACTTTCCTGAACCTACAATAGAAACATTACTTCCTGATTGAATGACATAACTCATATAAACGCCCACACTTGACACGTGTTTTGGTCCCCAATTCATTAGCGCAGAAAGTTGAAAATTGACAGACGATAATTTCTTAAGATTTATCTTAGTCTCTTTCTCTGATTTTTGGAAAAAGATTTCTTTATCTGAAATGTATGAGTAATTCAGATCATGATTGTATTCTGACTGAAATCCGCATTTTAAACTTAAACCAATAAATTTTGAAGTTTCATAGTTAACCTGGATCAATACACCTGCAGTATAAGAAGGTTGTAATATGCTAGAATTACCTAATTGATTCATTATTGAGGCCCGTACACCACCAAAAATTGAAAAACTACCTTGTGATTTCATAGAATTTATTTCAGGATGAAGAAAAGATATAGGATTGGAAATTATATAATCAACAGGTAATAAAAATAGTTTGGATGATGATAAATAGTCTAATTGACTAATTTTTGACGCGGAATCAATTCTTAACTGAGCAGTATTATTTTTTAATAACTCAACTGATGAGTTCATACTTAGACTCTTTACTTTCTTTGGTTGAGGATCTAAATTAATTGAACTCACTCTTGTTTTAACAAGATTAAGATCAATCCTATTAATTTGATCTATTGTATTCTCCAAATTAATTGTTCCTAAATCAGATGGATTATCTTCTAATTTAAGGGCTAATAAATTTTGTCCACTATGCACCATTTCATTCTTAATTGAATTGTTCAAGGCAATATCATTTTTTCCTTTAAAGGAAGTGTTAGAGTCCATTTTAATGAAACCCAAAATAAGTAAGGTAAGTGCAAACCAGAACCATACGATTCGTTTTTTCCTTTTTTTAGGTAACATAGCTTCCAATTTATCCCATTCAGATAACTTGTCAGTTCCCATAACTTCATGATTCTCCAGTTTTTTAAACATTTCATCCATGTACCTTCAGTTTTTGGGTTTGTTCTATTTTAACTTGTAACTGAATCATTTTCTGCAGTCTTATTCTAGCTTGGTGCAAATGAAATTTACTCGTTCCTACTGATATATTTAATTCCTCAGAAATTTCTTGATGTTTGAAACCGTCCACCACATATAAATTAAAAACAGATCTCATTCTAGACGGTAATCTCATTATCATTTCTAACATCTCTTCCATTGCCAAATTGGATAAACCTTCATTTTCAACTTCCAAAAGTTTATTTGACGGTATATCATCAATATTTGTAAATTTATTTTTTTTATTTTTTCTAATTGCATTCAGGCATGTATTAATACATATTTTTTTCATCCAACCTTCAAACAAATTTGGATTCTTTAATTTTTTTATATTAGTAAAAACCTGATAAAACATTTTATTTAAAGTTTCTTTAGCTAAGTCATCATTGTTAAGATATCTTTTACATAATGCAAAATATCTGTCATAATAACTTTCATAGACTAATTTTTGGGCACTCCTATCTTCAGCTATGCATTGATTAATTATTTTTTCTATTTGAGTTTTTTCTATCATTTACCACCCATCTAAGCAACCGAGTACACAGATGAAGAATTTTTCTTTCAATTTTTAATTCTTCTATATACTAATGACAACAATTTAATCAAAAAGGTTTGGTAAAGTCTTGATTTTTTATAAAAAATTTATTTATGTTAGTTCATTAGCTTCTTAAAATCAGTAATATTAGGCGTAAGTCGTGAATAAAATTATTTATGTACGATCATATTTTTATAATTAATCAATTATTCCCAAGAAAATTCCTTAAATTTTGAAGAAACTTTCTTGGGGTTTTACTTTTATTTAATCTGTAATGATAAGACGTTCGGTACGAATTAATTGGTTAGACTTAAATGTCACGAAGTATAATCCTGAAGACATATTACCGGCATCAATTACCAGTTCATTTGAACCAGAAATTTGGTCCGTATGAAGCACAGTTCTTCCAAGTCCATCCATAATTGTAATATACCCCTTCATTTCCAGCGGAAATTCATACCTGATGGTAAATTTATCATTTGCTGGATTGGGCACAATCTTCATTCTAATATCAGTCAAATCATTATTTTCCAACGACAAACTATTATCTATTGTGAACACTAAAGTTGTGTCACAACCTTGACTTGATGTAATGTCTAACGTATATACTGCAGCAATTAAATCGCTGATATCTTCTGTACTTGCACCGTTGCTCCAACTATATGTATAGGTGTCTATTCCACTCAATGTAACATCTATTGCGCCATCAGCATTCCCAGAGCCTGAAGCACCTGTAACAATTCCAGTTGCTCCAAATAGCACATCAACGTTATTCACTTGAAATAAATCAATCAGCACACAATTATCAGCTTGATCAGTAATCGTTACAGTATATGTGTCAACTGTCAACCCATTAATATCTTGAACTAAATCACTACTACTCCATAAATAATTATAACTACCTGAACCATTAGATACACTAAGGTCAATTTCACCCGACCCTGTTGAACAAGTATCACTATAAATAACAGCTGAAGAAACCATTGACCCTGGTATGTTTGCAATCACATAATCGAAAGTCTCTACACATCCTCCAGGGGCTGTTACAGTAGATGTATAGTTTCCAGCACTAAGACCAGATATATCTTCTGTAGTCGCACTGTTTGACCATAAATACGTTACCCCAGACCCAACTACTAGAGTTTGGTCAATACTTCCTTGTCCATCTCCACAATTCTCATCTGTACTTAATCCAGAGATAGTGAAAGGGGTGATGTTATTTATTGTAATTGAATAATTTTCTATACAAGTAAAGCCACCAAAATCCTCTGTTACTGTAACAGTATAAGTACCAGCACTAAGATTCGACAGATCTTCTGTAGTTTCGCCATTAGACCATAAATAGGTAGGGTTGATTGGGAACCCGACAGCTGCAACAGTTAAATCAATTGATCCCAAAGCTAGAGAACAGGTGTCATCAACTTGCGTATGACTAATTGCGAAAAAAGTAGCATTATTAACCGTAACCGTAGAATCTATAGTACAACCGAAAGCATCTGAAACTGACACAAGATAATTTCCTCCTGACAGGTTTGAAAATATATTCGCTGGGAATCCCGTACTTAAGACACCATCAAGGTACCAATTGTCCGCTGAAGCTGAAGTAACATCAATTGAACCAAATCCATCCCCACAATTCTCTTCCATTATCTGAATATTTGTTATTTCAAGATTTGACTGCTGAGTCCCAACAGTCCAACTATCAGTATACGAGCATCCAACAGCATCCGTTATTGTCAATGTATAGTTACCAGGCAATAATCCGGAAACGTTTTCCACAGTCTGACCGTTACTCCATAGATACGTATACGGCGATACGCCCCCCACCGTAGTTAAATCAATGGCTCCGTTTACACTCGTACAAATTGCATCTGTAACCATCAAATTATTAGCAACAATATTTGATGTAATAGCGTTATTAACCGTATAAGAAGCCGTTAACTGACATCCATTATTATCAGTAATTGTTACTGTATATGTTCCTGCATTTAACCCTGTGATATCTTGTGTAATATCACCATTACTCCAAGCATACGTCAATGGATTTGCACCAGAAACTTCAATATCAACAAATCCCTGAGCATTTGTACAATTTTCATTACTCACATTGTCAAAAGTAATTGCCAATGTGTTTGCTTGATTTGTCACACTCCCTGTTACTGATGCCGAACATCCTGTATTATCAGTCACAGTGAAAGTATAATCTCCTGCTGATAAACCAGAAATATCTTCTGTTGTCTGTCCACTACTCCATGCGTATGTAAGAGGACCAGTCCCTGTTGCTAGTACATCAATTTCACCATTTCCTAGACCACATGAATCATTAGTCACTAAGACAATTGAAGCTGATAAACCATTCGTATTATTAATTACAGTATTTGAATGTATCACTTGACATCCAAAATTGTCAGTCAAGGTTAAAGTATAAGTACCCGCAGATAATCCAGTAATATCTGGTGTACTCTGTCCTGAATCCCATATGAAAGTCATGGGAAAGTTTCCATTAACAATTGTAACATCTATGGCTCCAGTCGCATCTCCACAAGCTTCTGGTGAAACACTACTAGAAACACTTAAACTACCAGCATCATTCGTTATAACATAAGATTCCGACACACTACAATTGTTAGCATCTGTCACCGTTACTTGATAAGTACCTGATGAAAGACTTGACACATTTTGTGTTATTAGTCCATTACTCCATGCATAGGTATAAGGCCCATTTCCACCATCAATAGTTATAGAAATAGAACCATTCCCATCATTACATAATTCGTTTGATAGTGAAGCTGAAGCGATAGACAAAGCTAATGCTCCACTGTTTAATGTATAAGTCTCAGTTATTTCACAACTCGCTCCGTCAGAAACGGTAACTGTATATGTACCGGCTGACAATCCACTAATATCTTCAGTTACTTCACTATTTGACCATTGATAAGTATATGGTATCGTTCCTCCAGATGTTGTTAAATTAATAGCTCCCATTCCATCACCACAAGTTTCATCTGTTACTATTGATTGAACATCCAAAGTTCCTGGTGTATTAGAAACTGTAACCGAATGCGTTTCACTACATCCATTTGCGTCTGTCACGCTCATACTATATGTTCCTGCAGATAATCCTGATATATCCTCTGTTGTTTCCCCATTACTCCATAAGTATGTATATGGAGTGGTTCCATTTGATACGCTCATATTAATTGCACCTTGACTATTCGTACATATTTCATTTGTAATTACAGGTGTACTCACTAAAAGACTACCTGAAGAATTTAACACGGAAATAGGATTTGAGACAAATGTACATCCTTGCGCATTTGTGATTGTACATATATAATTACCTGCTTCTAATCCGCTAATATCTTCAGTGGTCTCACCATTACTCCATGAAAAACTTAAGGTTTGCCCTATTGGTGTAATATTAATAGCACCCTGCCCATTTCCACACAATTCATTGGTAATAATGCTTGACGAAATTGACATACCTCCATTACTTTGATTAACACTATAATTATTCGTAATGTAGCATCCCACTTGATCTGTAATTGTACAGGTATAACTTCCAGCTGCAAGCCCAGATATATCTTGTGTCGTTTGACCTACATTCCATAAATAACTTAAGGCTCCATTTCCTCCAGTAGCTGTTTGATTAATTGAACCATTGGCTGAAATACAAGATTCATCATTAACAACTCCTGTTACTAAAAGTGTTCCTGAGTTATTTCCTACAGTATAACTTACTGAAAGTTCACATCCAGCACCATCTGTAATTGTTAATGCATATAACCCTGCAGACAAACCTGATATATCCTCTGTCGTTTGTCCACTACTCCATAAGTATGTATATGGAGTGGTTCCACCACTAACTGTTAAATCAATTGAACCGTCAACACTTCCACAATTCTCTTCATTTAAAAGTACTCCTCCAACTGATAAACTACCCGTAGTATTGTTAACTGTATAAGTACCCGTTGTTGAACAATTGTTAACATCAGTCACTGTAATAGAATATGTACCAGACGTTAAACCACTAATATCCTCAGTTGCAGAACCATTACTCCATGAATAGACTAATGGCGCATTTCCATTCAATGTTTCTATATCAATACTTCCATTACCATCTCCACACTGTTCATTTAAAACAGTATTTGAAGATACATTTAAGTAACAAAATGCACTACAATTTGATTGGTCATTAATCAAACTTTGAGAAATAGTTGCTGTACATGAATTTGCATCTGTAACGGTCAAAGTATAAGTACCTGAAGATAGTCCTGATAGATCTTGGGTAGTAACCCCATTACTCCAAGCATAACTATAAGAACTACTCCCTCCAGGTACATTAACATCTATCACTCCATTATTTGAATTACATACCTCATTTGAGAAACTAGCTATGTTTAAAAGAATCTCTGATGCATCATTAACGGTAATTACTTCCGAGAAAATACATCCTAACTGATCAGTAACTGATACCGTATAATCTCCAGCTGCTACTCCAGATAAATCTTGGACTGTAGTCGAATTACTCCATGAATAGGTATAAGGAGTCGTTCCGCCAGCAGGACTAATGTCAATTGCACCGTCACTTCCTCCAAAACAATTTGTAGCAGTTGTAGTATGTGTCAAACTCATTGAGCTAGAATTGTTCACAACGAATGTTTCTGAAGCCGAACAACTGTTGGCGTCAGTTACGGTTACGATATACGACCCTGCAGCTAAATCAGAAACATCTTCCGTTACTGCTCCGTTGCTCCATAAATATGTATACGGACTTTGCCCTGATTGGACACTTAAATTAATAGAACCATTACTTGTTCCACAAGCTGTTCCCTGAATAAATCCTGTTGCAATAATTTCACCTGGTTGATTCAATACCACAGTTGTGTCAGGCTCATCACCAATTAAACTGATATACCAATTAAAAATATATCCATTATCTAAACCTGCATTATCTGTAACATGTACAGTCCACGTTCCATTCATATCCGACCCGACAAGAGTACTGAAGTTTCCAAATGGATCATAAGATCCTGCTGGAAGATAATTATCAGTATAAGTACCGCCTGTTGACGAAGGAATAGTATGAGTAAAATTCGTAGATTCAGAAACCATAGTACCATAAATAGGACTGGCATTAAAGCAGTATTCAAAACCAACTCCAGGATCTGTTAAATTACTGTTTGCACCATCAATAGCATCTGAGGCAAATGGCTCACCAAGATCACAAGATCCGCCCCCAAAGTTTTCCTTTAAAATAATAATTTCTCCTGAAGGAGATTCGACAGAAATTTCAACATCTCCTAAAAATGAATGCTCCATTGTTATACAAATTTGTTGTATTTGATTCACATTTGTAATAGTTTGTCCTGGATTAAAACCAGAAATAGGAAGTGGCGCGTCATATGTCACACCTGTTCCATCAGGAAGAAAGGTAGTACCCGCATTAAATAACCCACCAACTACTAGTGCCTCAGCAAAACAACCATAAGAATCCTCAACAAGGACAGTGTATTGACCTGCATCCAAACCAGTTATTGGATTAGTTTGTGTTTCCGTTGTAATATTATCCGATCCCGTTATATGGTAGTTATAAGGTGGAAATCCACCATTTGCTGTTATTTGTATTTGTCCTGAGCCATCCTCAAAACAATCAAGATCGGTACCATTCAAACTATAATCAATTGGTTGAGAATCATCAATATATAAAAAAGTGGTGTCGTTTGGAGAACAAATATCGGGTTGATAAATAATAAAGACAGATTCCTGTCCTTCGGTTATTCCATCTGAAAATGCGTCTATAAAAACAATTGCACTAGTATCACCAGCAGGAATCGTCATAATTGTATCAATGTATGCATAATCGACACCATTTACAGCTGTTCCTCCAATCTGGTATATGAGTGTACGATCTTGATTACTTACATCATTATATGAAAAAGTAAAGCTTGCCTTGATACACCCTTCCAAAGCAATATCATCTTGATTTACAGTTTGAGTTTCAACATTAATAAGATCCTGAATTAGTGAATTTTCTTTTAAAAAAACAGCGGAATTATAATCCCCATCCTGACCATCAGCAATAACTATTTCTAAATGATAAACTGTACACGGAGTTAAACTATCAATACTTGCTGTTAAAACAGTAGTAAATCCATCAAACTCAATATCTTGACCTCCTGGATTACCAATAAAATACTGAGGATTTATCTGAGGGTTTATTGTATTAGAAGACACTATCGTTGATGTATTTGGAACTAGTGCTATATTTTCCTGTCCTACAATACCTGTTCCACTTATATAAAAAGCGAATGCATCATTAAAGCCAGACCCAAACGGGGGGGCGAATTCTGGGTATTCTTCAGAAGCAAATACATAATTAAACTGGACCGTAGAGGACTGAATTTCAAAATCAAATTCAAGTGTAATGGCATCAAAAGATGGAGCACCAATTAAACTTGTCATTTGCGAAGTACCAGCTGTACCATGGTCTTGACCTTCACTCGTTGTCGTATTTGGACCTACAGCACTTGTTACATTTCCTGTCGACAAAATAACTCCATCATCAAAACCAATATCTGAATTGGTTCCTGAAAAAATTCCTGTGGCATTTGAACTACCCGTAATTGAAGCATTGGTAACTGTAATATTTGGTCCAGCTAAAAACTCGGCCAATTGCTGAGCTGTTTGTCCACTATTAACCGAAATTTGAGCAGATAAGTTCAAACCTATCAGTAAAAAGATAAAAAAGAATGTTCCTTTATATAAGTTTTTCATAATTATTAAATAGTTTAAGTTAAACTAATGACAACAACAAATGAAAAAAGGTTGGATTCAATTCAAATTTTTTGTTCCTAGTGTTTATTATTCAAATTTTTGAAACCAAACAAAAAGAAACTATACTACTAAAATACAGAGCATTAAGAAATTTAACTGTTTTTCATTCGTATAGGAATTATTATCTCAAAATAGTCCATTAGCTTCTTATAATCATGGTGTAGTTTAGCAATAACTATTTTTATTCATTACTTTGTTTATAGGTATAAACAAAAAAGGTGAGTGTAAAAAACACTCACCTTTCTTATGAAAAAAAATGAATTACTAAAAATTATACTTCTGTCGTTTCTAGCGCTTTAGCTATTGGAAAGTCAATTTCAATTTGAGTTAAATTGTGTAAGTAATTCATTACAACTTTGTCTCCCACTGCTAAAATCACATCTACTAAGGTTCCTTTTGTATAACCTGCATTAAAAAATGCTTCTAAGGTAGCATCATCTACTTTTCCTTTATTTAACGTAATCGATTTAGCTGTTTTAACTAAGGCGTCAAATTTAGCGTCACTTGACGAAAACCCCTTTCTTAATTCTAAAATATGTTCTTCAGAAAAACCATTCATTTTACCGATGGCAGTATGTGCAGATTGGCAATACGCACATCCATTAACTTGACTAACTACTAAATTTACTACTTCTTTTTCTTTATTGGATAATGATGTTTTAGCATTTTGAAATTCTAAATAATTTCCTAATGCCGTATCTGAATAAGCAATAGTTGCATAAAGATTAGGTACAAAACCTACTGCTTTTTTTAAGTTGTCAAAAATCGCTTGATTTCCTGTAGATACTTCTTCTCTTGTTGGGATGTTAAAATTTGTCATATTATGTGTTTTTTATTTGTTTATCTTTATTGATAGTACAAAGGTGCGCATATAATGACGTGTATAACTAGACCAATTTTCCTTTTGTATTGGCAATTTTTCCTAACCGCTAATTATTTAAATAATCAGTAAAATATAATCTAAAAATCAATTTTTACCATCTGAATCATGTAATTATCACAGTCGAATTGGTAGATTAAATTCATATTATAATAACTCAATCAATGAAATGAATTGACTTTTTACTTTTCCATACGCGTAAGTGAAAAACTTGGATCAAAGGTATTAACTCTAATAGAATCATTTCCATATAAACCAAAAAGAGAGTCATTTCTAATAATAAATTTGTTCTTTCTTTTTACATCTGTCCAACGTTTTTTTATTCTTAGATTCTGCTGTTTATGAATTGATAATTCTAAGATATCATCTATAACTAACCATTTTCCTTTTGTTTTGATTTCATAGACACAACCGCTTTGTATTTGGATAAAAGTTCCAGAAGGTTTTAATTCCAAATAATGTCCACTCCATTCACTATTACTTCTATACGTACCACTTAATTTATTAAGTACTGTTGTTAATGATAACAAGGTTATTGTCAATATTATTACGCTTAATTTTTTTATCATAATATTAAGTATTAGTGTTAATTTAATGAACTTGACTCATTGACACAAGTAAATATAACGATTTAAATTAAAACACCAAACTCTTTTTATAGATCTATATTCTTGATTTATCCACTCTTACAATCTTATAGTTTGTAACAAATTAATATACAAAATACCATTTTTCAACACGCTCAATACAAGTTTAAGTTTTGGCAGAATTTCTAAATAAATATGAACTTTCAACTAATCATTGAAGTCCCTACGTGAAACTAAATACTTAATTATAGGATAAAGTTATCTTACAAAATTACTTGCTACTTATTAAACTCAATTTTATCTAACTGATATGAACTTGAACCAGAAATTCCATCTTCATTGAAATAAAAAATTTCCATACCAGAAAAATGCTTTTTCGTATTGAAAATTGAGACCATATGAACTACTCTCTTTATTTTTAAGTTTTGTTTCCTTCTTGTTAACTATTTCGCCACCTTCAACTTCAAAATAATTTATTTTATCATCAAATAAGTAGTCACACTCTATTAAATCTCCAACTGATTTAATGTTTATCGTTTTTTGAAACTCACTAACCTTGCAAAATGAATTCTGGTCTGGTTTCGGATGACTTTTCCAATTTAAAGAAATGACCTGATCCCAAAGAATTACTCCGGCATCATTTATTGCGAAAATTAAAATATAATTTAACTCTTGACCATCATGACTTTTACTCCCTCCATTACTTAAATATGAATCCTTATCAATCGTTGCGAATATAATTTTCTCATCTTTTAGAAAAACAATATCTTCTAAGCAGAATCTATACTTTTTTAGATTTTTAGTCCTTTTATCAGTAATCATTTGTTTATTTAAATTCTGAATAATTATAATATTTTTCGATTGGCTTCTCAGCGTTCATACTTTTTATATAAACACCTGTAAAATCATTGAACGTATAAACTCAGAAAAATACCAATTAGGATATCAGCTAAAAAACAAAACACTTTTAGGAACTTTTATTAGTAATGAATAATATATGAAATCAAAATTCGTAATTGCAACATATCAAGTTGCAGAACAAAATCAAAAAGAATTTATTTCGCTCATGAATGAGGCTGAAGTAATAATGAGAGAGAATAAACTTATGACTTCAAAGCCCATTTATCGTATGCAAAGTATTATAAATCATAGAATACAGGTTTTGATTTATCTCCAAGCGAAAAAAACTTACCGTTAACAGTAAGCTTTTGTTTCTTGGTGACCCCAGTAGGATTCAAACCTACAACCGCTAGAGCCGAAATCTAGTGCGCTATTCAGTTGCGCCATGGGGCCTAAATTAATTGACCGTAATTTTTTACCGACATTTAAAGAGATAAATTTAACACAAATTTTAATTATTGAGCATATTTAACAATTTATAAAGCTTAATTTGAGCAAAAAAAATTGTTAGGTTAGTTAATTACAACTTTGTTCTCGTCATAACACAAGCATAATTCAATAGTTGTCAATTTCATCCTATTTATGATGTCTAGGTAATCAATTTTATCTAGACCCAATTTTTACGTAAAACTATTACAGGTTCATCATTGAAAATACTGAATCCTCAACTGCCTCAATAAAAGTTTTACTTAGTCTTTCAATTGGTAAAAAATTTTGCACCAAAAATGAACTAAGCTTACTTGCCAAGTATGATTTTTACAGTATTAATTAAAATAAATACAATTATTTTACAATTTTTTGGCTTATTACTTCTCCATTTTCAAAATACATATTCAGTAAGTAAATACCATTATCTAAATTAGAAACATTTATCTCATTATCAATTACCTCATCTGGACTAATTTCTATTACTTCTTGACTCAAAAGATTAACAAGAGTTACCTTCTCAAAGGCTATAGAATTACTATTATCAATCGTAATAAAATTAGTAAAAGGATTGGGGTATACATTAATATTACTTTTCAATTCTACATCCTGAATTGAAAGAACGGTAGCATACTCAATTAAATAATAAATAGTATTTGTTGAAATTAAATCATTCCATAAACCAAAGTTAACTGCTGTTGGTTTTATAATAATAGTTAAATAGTCCTGTCCTCCTGAATTATCCGGTTCTGCTGGACTAGTTCCCCAATTTGTATAAAACCCACCAACATTAGAACCAGTAGGTCCTCCACTCCAAAACTGAGATCCAACTCCGTCATTATTTCCATCCCAGATCCAATTTCCTTCCATACCGGCATCACTGCCACCAAGCCAAACTGATGCAGTTCCAAACTGATTTTGAGTGTTAGAAATATTAATTCCAGCATTGTTTGTTAACTCGTCAAAAATTGCATTTTGCTCGTTTACATCATCAATCTCTGCCAAATATCCATTTCGATTTACCGCACAAGAAGAAGCATCAATCCAAGACTTATTTTCTTTTACAACTTCATATGAATGTCCATTATACACAAAAGAATATATATTTGAGGTGGCTGCACACTGAGAAAAGCTATAATTATAGCCCATCAAGAGAACAACAAATAACAAGTTTATTTTAAAGTGTTTCATCTTACTTAGAGTATTAATTATGCTTAAAAATAAGCATTTATAATGACTTATTCTTCCAAAAGTATAGTTATACTAGACCTAGTCTTTTACATGACAATTGGTAATATATTCTAACCGTATTTAATGTAATTCTATTCCAATACCCACAATATCATCAGTTTGGGAAATCTCTTGTTTCCAATCAATATGTTCCTTTATTAGAATTTCCTTTTGTTCTTGAAGTGATCTATGATTAGAATTTAGTAAGAGATTATGAAGTCGTTTTCTAGTATATTTTTTCTGATACACTCCTCCAAATTGGTCGGTATAACCGTCAGAAAACATAAATATTTTTTCTCCGCTGTTATATTTGAATGTAATTAATTCAAATTTTTTGTTTTCGTTAGCATCATCAAAAGGAGAAAATCCGATTCCCTTTCGATCTCCTTTGACATAATTTAATCCACTTTCGGAGCAATGATATAATGAATGGTTAGCGCCAGAAAATTCAATAACCTGTTCTTTTTTATCGATTTTACACAGAGCAATATCCATTCCATCATTAATCATCTTTCCATTTTTAGGCATATCACCATGAAGTGTCGTAATTAATTTATTGTTAAGTACCGATAATATCTCATTTGGGGGCGGGCCGTTTCCATTAGAATTGATGATTTCAAGAATAAATTTCCCCATAATGGTTAAGAATGCACCAGGAACACCGTGTCCTGTACAATCAATTGTAGCTACATAAGATATATTAGGTGCATAATCCCAATACATATAAAAGTCTCCACTCACAACATCTTTTGGTCTATAGATAACAAATGCATCCTTAAAACCTTCTTGGATTGTTTTCAAAGAAGGGAGAATCGCATTTTGAATCCTTTGAGCGTATGATAAACTAGACTTAATACTATTATTTTGTTCTTCAATTGTGTTTTTCTGAGAAACCAGCTGACGTGTTCTTTGAGTTACCCTTTCCTCTAATGATAAATAAAGATCAACTACACGTTTTCTTTCATCTTTTAAATGATCTGTTTTATTAAAAGAATCAATACCTTCCTTTACAGTCAGGTTTAAATCATCAACATTCCAAGGCTTATCTATAAAACGATATAAGCCTGCATTATTAATGGCATTTACAATATTTTCGTGGCTAGCTTCACCTGTCAAGAGAATCCTAATTATTTCAGGGTGTTCTTCCTTAGTAATGGAAAGGAATTCATCTCCTGGCATATCTGGCATCATTTGATCAGAAATTATAATATGTGGGAGCATATCGTCCTCCTTTAAATCTTCAATTAATTCAAGCGCTTCTGGCCCACTGAGCGCAGTTAGAATACTAAATTTTGAACCAAAAAAATTAGTCAATTGATTTTTTAATGTTTTCAAAATCATTGGCTCATCATCCACGCAAAGAATAATAGTTTTTTTAGTATCAAATGCTTTATTTGGAGACTTAATGGCCTTGATTATTTCTTCTTTGTCCCAAGGTTTTTTCATACACCTAAACACATCTAGTTCGTCCATGGCAAACTTTAAGTCTTCCTTATTAGCTTGACCAGTTAATACCATTTTACGTACTTTAGGAAAATTTTTATGTATTTCTCTTATAAAATCCTTTCCAGACATACCCGGCATTACCCAATCAGTAATAATTGTAGAAGGCGTTTCTTCATCATCAAATTCTTCTAGAATTTCTAATGCTTCTTCTGCACTTTCAGTAAATTCTAAATGAAATTCTACTTTCAATTCATCCTTCAACTGGTTCCGTAAACTGTTAAGAATAATTACTTCATCATCAACGAATAAGATAAGTGGCTTCATAATGTTAAATTTTGAATTCTAAGCCATTCTCTACCCTCTTCTAAATTAGAAAAAAACTTAAACCTAAACAATGCATTTGAATTATCTCCAGCTGTTAATTCTATCGAAAGTTTTGACAAAATTTCTTCACCTAAACAGTATGCTTTTGTAGTAATTTTATTTTCGGCAAGTAATGGGTAAAATGTTTCATGCATCCAGTCTTGAACTTCTGGTTCCATGGTAGGTCCATTTTTGGTAGTATTAATAATTACATTTGGATAATTATGACCTTCATTTTTTTGATTAATTATAGCTTCACCAAATAATTTCATTTGCTCAATATATCCTTTACCAAATAAATCTTCTGATGCTGCTTTAAACCTTTGTTCAAATGCCATAATATCGTCATGACGATAAATTTCAACGTATTCATTTTCTGCTATCTTAATCATAACTCTTCTTTTTTTAGTTTAACAATAAATTTGGTTCCATTTTCGCTAGTTTCAAAGCTAATTTTACCATTCAATCGATCTATAATCCTATTTACAATAGACAACCCGAGTCCAGTCCCTTCTCCTTTGGGTTTTGAAGTGAAAAACGGATCAAATATTTTCGGCTGAATCTCATTAGGAATTCCAGTTCCATTGTCTTTGAACCAAACTTCTACATATTTAGGTCTATCTAAAATTGAAATTTCAATTTTCCCTTTAAATTTGCTTGCCTGCAAAGCATTAAATAATAAGTTAGTCCACACTTGTTCCAATTGATCAGGAATAGCCTCTATTAAATCTGTTTTGTCAAAAGATCTTATCAATTCAACATTCTTTAAATTTGATTTATAAATTCGAATGATAGATTCAATGGAATCTTCAACGGACACAAGTTCAGGTTCTCCATGATCTTGGTGAGAATAATTTTTAAGTGAAAAGACTACTTTGGACGCTTTTGAAACAGAATTTTCAATGATATAGCATGAATCATAAATCCTATCCATAGAAATCGCTGATTCCAGTAATTCTATCCCCTTTTCTTTTAAAAAGATGATTTCAAATTCTTCAATATTATTATAAATACCTAATTCTACTAAACAGTCGGCAACTTCCTCTGCATTTTCAATTTGATAGGTATGTGCAATAGATTTAGTAATTTCTTTTTTAATTTTTCTTTGCTCTCTTGATGTAGTAATTGTAACATCCCTATCTTGTAACTTAACTAACAAAGACTTATAAATAGACAGCTCATTAATGCTTAAACTATTAATGAGTTCTAAATTACTAATTGAGATTTGTTGAAGGTTTGATTTAATAACTCCATTTGATGCATTAATTGCGCCTAATGGCGTATTTACTTCATGCGCTACACCAGCAACTAATTTACCTAGTGCCGCCATTTTCTCTGTTTTAATAAGCAATTCTTGTGTACTTCTTAGTTCTTTAACCGTTTTTTGTATTTTAGTATACGCCTGAACTAGAAGTTTTTTTTGAGCATTAAAACGTTCTTCTTGTAATTTAAAATGAGCAGTTAGCTCCTGAATTTCAGTTGAAGTGTTAAAAATATTTTTTTTTACTGATTGCATGCATAGGGAATTTTTTATAAAGTAATTAGTTCAATATAGTGATTATTTATTAGATTTTCTTTTTATTAATGAAAATTCAATCACTTAATTAAGATTATTTTACCTTTCAATCCGACCTACTACTCAAATTATTTCAAGTTATCCAGAGAAAATTAAATTACAATTCTTCTCAATTAACACCTACATGTAGTCACCAAAAAAACAACAGAATTAATTGCAATAACAAGCCAATCCGTTCTGTTGTTTTATATTATGAATACTATTTAGTGGACTAACACTACTTTTAATTTTAGCTAACTCCCATAGCCAGATTCTCTGGAGACGGTTGACCTAATTTATGAAGCATTCTTTTATGACTTCTTACCGCAGTAAAAAATGTTTTTTCGCAATAATATGGTACATTAAATTCTATGGCAGTTTGCTTAACAATTTTTGATAAATTTCTATAATGAACATGGCAAATATTAGGAAATAAATGATGTTCGACTTGATAATTAAGTCCCCCAATATACCAACTAAAAATACGACTCTTAGGTGCAAAATTTGACGTTGTTTCCAATTGGTGTATGGCCCAATTATTTTCAATTTTAAGATCTGCTGTTGGTTTAGGGAAAGCAGTTTCAGGAACAACATGAGCCAAAATAAATATAACAGCCAAAGTAAAACCAGCCACTAAATGCTTTAATAAAAGTAGTAAAAATACGGACCACCAAGGAATATCAAGTACTAAAATAGGTAACACAATCATGTAAGCATAATACACCACTTTCGAAATCACTAATTCAACCATTAAGTGATTAAAGTTCTGCCCTTTTGTTAATCCCATTTTTTTGTATCTAAAAATTTGAGCTACATCTTTAGTTGTGATCCACATGACTGTCATTAAGCTATAAAAAAACCAAGCATAAATAAACTGAAATCTGTGAATTGATCTGTAGGTATCATTTGGTGTGAACCTTAGCACGTTTACTGCAGGAGATACATCTTCATCAAAATCTTGGATATTTGTATAGGTATGATGCAGAACATTATGCTGAATTTTCCATGTTGGTGCATATGCTCCCATAAGATTAACTACTCTCCCTAAAACATAATTAATCTTATTATTTTTTGAATAAGATCCATGGTTAGCGTCATGTATTATGGACATACCAATACCAGCTAATCCAAATCCTGAAATTGTCCACGCGACAACTATTAATACTGGATTGGTAACTACTCCAAACATGACTAATAAATAGGGAATAAAATATAAAGACAACATAAATGCTGTTTTGATTTTCATATTTAAATTAGCGTACTTGGATATTTTATTGTCTTTAAAATAGCTTCTCACCCTTTTTTTTAAAGTCGATTCAAAGTCTTTTCCAATGGATGAAGAATATTTTAAAGATTTGAATTGTTCAGTCTTAGTTTTCATATTACTTTATAATTTCAGATATAGAAATCAAAAGTATTCAATTCAATTCATTCAAAATTTAACTTAAGGTAACTAATTAAATTCGTGCTCTGATTCTACTCAAAGATTGCAAGGTGACACCGATAAAACTTGAGATATCAGTTAAAGAGTATTTTTTTAGAAATTCTGGTGAACATTTAATTAAGTCAAAATAGCGCTCTTTAGGTGTTCTATAAAGAATTGATTCTAATCTAAGTTTACTGATTACAAAAATATTTTCAGCCATTATTCGCCCCACTTTATTCCAATACAAACTGGTTTCAAGCAATTTATCCAGATCTTTTTTTAGAATAGTAATCACCTCAGATACTTCAATCGCTTGAATTGAAATGTTTGATGGTAAACCAGACAAATAACTATCATAGTTACTAATAAATTCATGTGTTGAATTAAGCATTAAGTTCGTTGACTTACCGTTTGAATTGACATGAAAACTTCTAAAAGATCCTTTTTTAACAAAAGTTAAAAATTTGCAAGTTTGATTTTCGTGCAACAAAAATTCATCTTTTAGTACCGTTTTAGTTTTTAATAACGGTGTAATCTCCTCCACTTCCTTTTTGGCCATTGGAAGTATTTTATTAAAATGTTCAAAAATTGAGTTCATAATTAAGCGATAAATTTAAAAATTATAGCTCTATTATACAAAAATGTTATAAATTATTAACAATAAACATATTTAGTTATTAAGCTTATCTATTAAATAATCCAACTGTAAGTCTTTAGGCGGATTAAGAAGATTGGATCCTACTATATATACATGAGGACTAACACCATCATTTTCGTAGGTGTTCATCACAGTATTCACCGCTTTAGCAACATTAATTACTACTTGAATTTTTGAATTAGGCAATTCTAAAATTAAACCATCAGAATTGCAACCTCTATAGCCTCCACCAGATTCCTCTCCAACCATAAAAGCATTAGACCATTCTTTTAAACTTGAAGCCAAATTGGAAGCCGCTGAGGCCGTATTTCCATTAATTAACACTGATAAATTACCTGTAAATTGTTTTGATTGCGAAATTGCGACTGTTGTACTTGTTGTCATTTGACTTGATAACTTACCAATGATATGTTTAAAGGAAAATCGATTTTTAAAATGTTTTTTATATGTGAAATATTTCTCCTTATTAGAGATTTTTGTTACCATACAATAACTATTTGAACTAAAAAATCCTGCCAAATATTCTTGTGATTGTCCCCCTCCGTTATTTCTCAAATCTAAAATAAGATTATTAATTTTTATGGAATCGATTAGGCAAAAAAAATTATCCAATTCCTTTTTATATTTAGAGTTACTTGGTAATGGATAAGGTAGTATAAGGACAGCATAACTTTTAATTGAATCAAGCTTAAAAGTAATGGATTGATTAATTTTCTTTTTTATTTTAGGTGAAGATACTGGATATTGATTCAAAAAGTCATGAGTAAGTGTATCTCCTTTATGAGTATATTTTAAATGAAATGCACCTGATTTTTGTTTAATCATGAAATAATAAAGTAAATAGTTGTTTTTTAAGTCTTGATTTTTACGCGTAATATTTCTTCCATCTGAAGGAATAAGCTGGTGTAATAACGGAGTCAGTACTTTAATAGCTTCTCCATTTATTTCAAGAATTTCATCTTGAAGTGAGAGTATACACGACTCATTTTCAAATTCAGAAGAGACAAACAATTTCTCATTTACAAAATAAGTAGAAAAAGGTAGCTGATACTTGAACTTTTTAAAATCTTTTCTCAAGCCTTTTCTAATCACCTGAGAATGTATACAATTTATGTCCGTAATTAATTTTTTATACAACGTTAATTGGCTCAATATAGTCTGAGGTGAATTTAAACCGCTTTTTAATTCTAAAAGTGAAGTGTTAAAACTTATACTATCGGTATAATCATATAAACCCAAATGGTTCTCCAATAGGGTTGTCTTAAGAATTTCAAAATCTTCTAACTGTTGACTTACAGATGTCTTTTCTAGTAAAGTTTGAGAAAATCCAAAACATGGAAGAAACAGTAGGAGTACTAAATACTTTGACATAATTACATTGATTAGCAATGAAATAAAAATAACGCCAGTTGATATCACTTTATTGTTAGTTTAGATTGACAAAAAACTAAAACGACAGAAATCACATATAATAATCTCTGTCGTTTAATAATTCAATAAAAAGTCTTTCGATTATTAACTTTCACTCAATACTTTAACCTTTTGAGCCCATTCTGTTAAAATGGCTTTTTGAATTTCATAATCATCTGCAAAAGGACCACATACAATTTTTAACTCTGTATGTTCTAATTTCGTATCTTCTGCAAGGAAGAATTTTTCGCTATACTTTAAGTAGTTATAATCATTTTGAATGTAGTAACTACCATACATTATGTCCGCAAAACCCGCCATTAATAAACCTGCGTTTAAATATTTGAAATTTACGTTTGTTGTATTTTCCCAATTCGCTTTAAGACTGTTATTTGTATCAAACGTTGCTTGTAGTGCTTTTGCACTTTCATTTTTTGTTAATACTTCCCAAACTTTAACTGGTACAGCTGCAATATCAATATTAAGTGTCACAAATTTTGACGTTGTAATGGTATTAATTTCAGTATCCGACAACAATTTAACCTCACTTAATCTCGCACTTCCATTCCCTCCATTTAAATAACGAAAACCAACGATTGAATCGTTGTCAATATTTAAGGCTTGTATAAGAATAATATATTCTTCTCGGTTTGTTGAGTAATTAAACATAGTAGCCAATTTAGGCATAGTTATGTCTAACGTTTTGGCATTTGGATATTTCTTAGTATCCACAAAAATTAAGGACGCTTCCGTTTGCGTTTCTTCTTTCGTTGCCAGTCTTCCATTAATTACAGGTACATTCTTCCATTCTGAATTATTCACTGGTGGAAATCCATTTAAATTGTCGGGACAATACCAACCTCCATATCTATGTGGTTCGGGCTGAACTGTTGCCTTTACTGTTACTTGATTTTCCGAATCATCTGTTAACACAATCGTACTGTCTTGTGAACAGGATGTAAATGACGTTAGAAACACTGCAATAAGTACTTTAATAGCTTTAGTTTTCATAATTTATAATTTTATAATGTTTCCATAAATGTAGAGTGAAATCCATTTTTTTTCGTAAAAACAGTGTAAATTAATGTAAATCGTATGTAATTTAGTACAAATTACAGCTTTTTATATAAATTGATAAAATTCTAAATTAGAATAATATACCCTGGATTGGAATGCCAATGTTTTAGTTTGAAAATGTAGTGTACTTTAATTGACGACTTTAGAAACCCAGTGTAAAATTAGATTCACTTATTATTAAGTTAAATACTACAATGGAAGAGGCGATTACGGTCCAAAAAAAAATTAATGCTTAATATCTATTGCGGAAGTTCTCTTAATTTCTTTAAATAATTTGTCTTCAGCATCTTTCTCAGTCATAATTTTAAGATGTCTTCCTCCACCAAACGTAGCCATTTCTGTCATGCCTACATCAACAGTTCTAGTTGTTTTAATACCCACCATTGTAAATTTAATATCACTTTTTTTATAATTCTTTTTAATAACGCGTTTATACTTAGTTTGCCCCCTATTAAAGGCGCCGTCAGTCACCATGAATATTTGATTATTTCCACCTTCAATATAAGATTTGTTAACTAAAATATAAGCTTGCTTAATAGCTTCCCCTCCATCAGTAAACCCGCTTACTTTTACACTATTAACTTTGTCAATAATTTCAGCTTTGTATTTACCTGATACGTCTTCCAATAGAATTGTATAATCACTTGAATAAGATATTAACGACACATGGTCTTGCGGTCTTAACACTTTAGTTAACTCAATCATTGACTTTTTTAAGAGTTCAATTCTGCCTTTATATTTCATTGATGTACTCACATCTACTATAAACACAATGTTATTTGGCAAGTAATAATTATCATCAAAATTGTCTGATGGTAAATTGTCAAACTCAGTTTGTGTTGGTTTGTCAGCTAGTGGTTCTGAAATTATTTCAACAACTTCTGGTTCTTCAATTACTTCTGGCTCCGGAGCGATTACCACTTCTGGTTCTGAACTGGTTTGAATTGAATCTTCTATTTCAACATTCTGAACTGGTTCATTAACCACTAAAACAGGATGATGTGTTGGTGTTATAATTGGTTTTACTTTTTGTGGTTGACCTAAAGCTATTTCAACGTAATTGTTTTCATAGTTAATATACCCTTCATGGTTGTTTGAAAAGTATGATCTTTTATGGGCAGTAATAAAGTAATATCCAAGTGGAATTGACTTATGAATAATACCATACCCATTTGTATAATATTCGCCTACAAGAGTATTACCATTTATTAAATATACTTTACTTTTTTTTATGGGCTCACCAGTTAAACTGTCAATCACTTTTATAGTCACTTCAAATTGCGCTAAACCATTTGATGGACGTGGGGCATTAAAATCTGGACAGGCAGTTAACTGATTCGTGCTTTTTTGCTTCACATTTCCCATTAAAGTTACAGTAATAGGTGTGTTAGAATCGCTAAAAAATAAATCTACTTTATATTTAAATTTACCTTTAATTCTATCGTCAATTTTTAACCTCAACAGCATAGTACTATCTGGTTGAATGATTTTTTTAGTGTGAATGTAGTTCACCTCTCTTGGTTTGTCTAATGTTAAAAGAAAGACAACCGTACCACTGTTATTCTTAAATCTAAAATCATGATAACTTGGTGCGTTGTCATATAACTCACCAAAATCATGTGTTAAATTTGATGTTTCTAATTGAGCCATACTGCCAAAAGAAATCATGAATAAAAAGAGAGAGAAAAGTTTCATATTAGTTATAACTGTAATTTAGGTAGTTTGGTTACTACAATTTTGTATCCAAAGGTAAATATATATTTAGTTTTTGATAAAATCAACTACAAAACATACTAATTCCATAATTCATAATTATATTTGAGGCAACAAATAAATATGCAATTTTCAAAAGTAGTTGGGCAAGACAAAACAAAGCAGTTTTTAATCAATGAGGTTAAACACAATAGAGTAAGTCATGCGCAATTATTTTTAGGACCTGAAGGGTCTGGGAAATTACCATTAGCGATTGCTTTTTCGCAATATTTATTGTGTGATAACCCGACTAAATCCGATTCTTGCGGTATATGTCCGTCTTGTACTAAAATAGAGCATAATACTCATCCTGACATTCATTACGTCTATCCTGTGGTTAAATCAAAACATGTGGAAGTGTCTGACGATTATAGAAAGGAATGGAATTCATTTTTAGATAAGTCCATTTACTTTAATTTAAATAATTGGCAAACGTTTACAGATGAAGACACAAAAAATGCCCAGATTGGTGTCAAAGAAAGTGAAAAAATTTTACGTAAACTGTCTATCAAATCATACAGTAATAAGTATAAAATAATGATTATCTGGTTACCGGAAAAGATGAATAATCAGTCGGCAAATAAATTATTAAAGATTTTAGAAGAGCCGCCTGAACAAACTGTGTTCTTACTATTGTGCGACTCAATTGAAACTATTTTACCAACTATAATTTCTAGAACTCAAATTATTAAAGTACCGCGCTTAGAAAATGAGGCAGTAGTTAAATATTTAAAGAAAGCTTATAATACAACTGATGACAATGCATTGTCTATTGCTAACTTATCAGAAGGAAATATTGCTGAGGCTATTAATATGATTCAAGGTGATGAATCTCACAACATTTATTTTGACATATTTGTTAAATTAATGCGTGCCGCTTATGCCATTGACGCCTTAAAGTTAATGGATGTGGCTGACGAATTAGCTAGTTTAGGTAGAGAAAATCAAAAGAACTTTTTTAAATATGGCTTACATATTTTTAGAGAGTGTTTAATTTCAAACTATACTGGTGACGAGTTAACTAATTTACGTGCTGATGAAAAAGCATTCTTAGTCAAATTTGCACGTTTCATCAACAACCAAAACATTACTGAAATCTCTGATGAATTTAATCAATCTTACTATCACATTGAACGAAATGCCAACCCAAAAATACTATTCACCGATTTAGTGATTAAGTTAACTAAGATGATTAAGAAAGGGGTTTAGGGATTATTTCGAATTTAAAATTATCTTATTAATTTCTTCCGCTTTTTCTAAGTCAAATAAGTCGCTATCTATATTGCAAAGAGTTAAAATACAGTAATAAAAATTTACAAATAGAAGATTTATAGAAGTATTCATTCTAATCTGATTCTCTTCAAATTTGACAAGCATCTTATTTGTGAAAAATCCGTAATGTTCATACTTACTATACCACTCCCAATTTTCAATAGCTACCTCTAAAAAATTAAGTTTCTTATCCTTAGCCGTTTGTTTTCCATTTTTTATAATAGAAATTTCTTTATAATTTTTATTAGCTTTTAATCTCAATAATTCTATACCAATTTGTTCTTTATATTCTTCCATTCCATTTAAGGCTGGGTCAATTCGATTAAAATGACCACATAAGTATTCTGATATTTCTAATTCATACTTATCTTTATCAAATAGATTTTTAACTAAACATTTATTAAAATAATACTGATTATGAATAAAATCACTAAGTCCAGAACGTAACAATATTCCTATTGGATATTCAAATGATTTCAAACTTGATTCATTTGTAGTTATTTTTTTTATTGATTTAAGTATTTCATTCGTTCTATTTAAGGAATCAATTTGATAATTAATTGAGTTGCATTTTTTAGTAATTAGTTTTAAATCCTCTAGAATTAGTTTAGATTCTTTTAAAAAATCATCAATCTTTGATATTTCATTTTTGTACATAAATTAACTTAAAAATTATTTTACAACCTCCTTAATTTCATCAAACTGACCATTCAATAGCATTTCAAATAATACTTGAACTTCATCCCAATTTGGTGCTTGAAAATCATAAGATTCATCCTCTATTTGAATCCAAATCGTTAACGTTTTACTGGCTTCAATTACATTTTCATAATCATCCATTACAACTGAAACCCAAAAGGCACCGTGTTCATCATCCATATATTGAATGTCGCTAATTGCTTTTGTAATACCAGCTATATCAATGTTGTCTTTTTGATATCCGGATGTGTAGAATAGTTTATTCTTAGTCATTTTATATTTATTCAGAAATTCTATTTTTTAAATCCATTATTTCATGTAAAACTCTTGTAATTTCGACATGATTTACATTAATTTTACGATAAAAAATAATGTGTCGCATAACTTTTAAACCTAATAGGTTTGGAGTAATTTGATTGTATAGTTTTCCTAATAATGGATCTTCTGCTATTTCTTGACAATTTGAAATAAGTAATTCATAATAATTATCAGCTTGCTTTTCAGACCAAGTTTCAAATGTATAATTCCAAATCTTAGTTAAATCTTCAACCGCTTTGTTAGTCAATTCGAATTTAACCATTTGAATGCTTCTTTGCTTTTAAAGATGCTAAATGTTTTTTTGAATCGAATTTTTTTGCAATTCCACTATCAATACCTTCTTGAATAGAAGACTTTAAAGCTATAATTTTACTTTCTTCTTCCTCTAAAAGTCTCAATCCTGCACGAATTACTTCACTAACATTTTTAAACCTTCCTTCTGAAACTCTTCCCTGAACGAATTGGTCAAAATAATTACCTAAAGATATAGATGTGTTCTTGTTCATTTTCAATATGTTTCTTCAAATATACCAAAAATTGGTAAGTTTTCCAAATATCAACTAATATTACTATCAATACACAACATCCATACTATTCACCTCATTTCTTTTTTTGATGACTTGAATTTGAGTCTTATGTTGTACCTATTAAAAAATTCATGACTGTATTTTCTAAATCAGTTCATAAAAATAAATCCCTTTTATTTAAAAAACAAAAGGGATTTGAACTTATAGAATTTTTAATCCTTCTACTCCTGTTTCTGCATGGCGCGTAGAATTACGATACCCATTCTCGATATAATAAAAGTGAAGGCACCAAAAACAGTCGTTAAAAAAGATGTTTTTAAACCGGACGCCATCCCATCTATATTATTAACAGCTTCCAATGTGTCAAATGCTTCAATTAATCCTAAAACAGCACCTAAAAAACCAATCACAAGTCCTAAAAGACTAACGTCAATCGTTAGTGAAATCATTTTTTTTGTTGTCTTAGGATCTTCAGAAATGTTTAAAAAACCTTTAGTAATAAAAATTAAAGCAAGTATAAAACAGATTAAAATAAGTGACATTATAAAAGGGCCTCCTTCATTAAATCTTTCGGTAAAAATATTCAGTAAAATCATAATTGTATCGTTTAAAGTTAAGTATTCTTTTGATTATTGATTTGGTTGACTCTTATTAAAATTACACTTTGTTTGCTGAGTCTGACACAAACTATTGATAGTCATTAATGGTACTACTAGGTGTTTCATAATTTTTAATTTTAGTTTAACATGCAACAAATGTAGGAGTAATACAAAACCTAAAAATTAAAATGCGACAGACGACTTGTTTGACAAGCTTTATAACTAACTGTTAAAACGGAAGCTAAACCAGTCATTCGTCTATAAAAATTAAAATACACATTAAAATAGATTATAATTGTAATTTAGTAACCATGCGTCTATTTATTTTACATAAAATTAGTCAACTCATTTTACACAGCTTGTTTTGGGCTGGTGTGCTATTATTTTATACTCTATTTTATGGTTATGAGAGTCAAGATTTTAGTTATATTCTATCGTTTTCATTATTTGTAATGCCAATAACAATGGCTACAACTTATGTTGTTATTTATAAATTAATTCCAGAATATTTGATCACCAAACGATACATTTTATTTGGATTATATAGTTTATACACATTTATAATTTCTCTTTATTTAATCGTAATCTCAGTCTTTTTTGGACTTCTTTATTTATCAAATCAGAAATATTCTCACATAGCTCCTATTAGTAAAAGTTTACTATTTGTAGCAACAGGTGTTTATATGGTTGTAATTATTGTAAGTGCGTTTAAACTTTTAAAATTCAATTTAAAACAAACAGAATCAACCAAAATACTTGAAACCAAAATTTTAAAAACCCAATTAAAACTAAAGGAACAAGAACTTAAGTATTTAAAAATGCAAATTCATCCTCACTTTTTATTTAATACTTTAAATACACTTTATGGCTTTGCTTTGATGAAAGCTGATGAAACTCCTGAAATGATTCTAAAGCTGTCGAGTTTATTAGACTATTTACTTTACAAAGTAGACAAGCCATTTGTCCATTTAATGGAAGACGTTAACCATATTAAAGATTATATTGAATTGGAAAAGATGAGATTTAATGAGACCTTAAACATTACTTTAAAAACAAATATGATATCAGATGACTTAAAAATTGCTCCCATGCTTTTAATTCCTTTCGTGGAGAACAGTTTTAAGCATGGCGCCATTAAATCAGGTCAGCTTAGCATAAAAATTAGTCTGTATTGTGAAAGTAAAACACTCTATTTCTGTATTGAAAATACCAAAAACAATGGAACTAAATTAAGTAAGGGAATTGGTTTAGAGAATATAAAAAAAAGACTAGATTTAATTTATAAAAACAATTATAAATTAAATATTCAGAGTGAGAATGACGTATTTAAGGTGAATTTGGAATTAAATTTAAGCTAAAAAAATAATGGCTAAAAAAAACATATCGTGCCTTATTGTTGAGGATGAATCTGTAGCTACACAGGTGTTAAAAACACATATAGAAAAAATACCAAACTTAAACATTGTGAGCTGCTGTATCAACGCTATTGATGCTTTTGAATGTTTAAGAACCCACGACATTGATTTAATTTTTTTAGATATCAATATGCCTAACATTTCAGGTATTTCTTTTGCTAAATCTATCAAATCTTCAATTAAAATAATATTCACTACCGCTTATCGAGATTATGCCGTAGAGGGTTTTGAATTACAAGCCGTAGATTATTTGTTGAAGCCAATTTCTTTTGACAGACTATTAAAAGCAGTAACTAATTATTTTGAAATACAGGGTAACTCAATTCGTACAGAAATAAAAGCAGTGTCTAAAGTTGACTTCATGTTTGTACGGTCTGAGAGAAAAATGCAGAAAATTGATTTTGAGGCCATAGTTTATATTGAAAGTTATAGTGACTACTTAAAAATTCATTTAGCTAATGAAACCATTATAACTAGAGAAACCATTAGTGCAATAGAAGGGCGATTACCAAACGAAAAATTTATTAGAATCCATAGGTCATATATTGTATCTTTAAAACATATCACTTCCTTTACGAATGAAGAGATTAACATTCAAAATACATTTTTAACCATCAGTAGAAGTTACAAAAAAGAGGTGATAAATGTATTAAGTAAATATTAAATAGTATCAATACACTACATCCACACTACTCACCCCATTACTTTTTTTAGTGACTTGAATTTGCGTAGGAATACGTTCTTTTAAGTTTTCTACGTGAGATATAATTCCAATTTTTTTACCTTGAGATTGTAATGTTTCTAGGGTAGAAATTACCGTTTCTAAAGTGGTATTATCTAAGGTACCAAATCCTTCATCAATAAATAAAGAATCAATTTTTACATTTTTACTGGCTAAATCTGACAAACCTAGAGCTAAGGCTAAACTTATAATAAATTTCTCTCCCCCACTTGAAGTATCTACCAATCTAGATTGGTCAGTTTGGTAATGATCAATTAGATTAAAATTAAGCTCTTCATTGGTTTTATACGTTTCATTCATTTGTAATGAATAACGTTTATTTAACTGATACAAATGAGAATTAGCTAACTTCAATAAATTCTTTAATGTTAAACGTTGTACGTAAATATTAAAGGCATCCTTTGATCCTCCAATCAATTGAAATAATTGTTTCCATACTTTAAGTTCTTCTGCTTGTGCATCAATCTTTACGTAAATATCTTTATTTCTGTCTCTAATCTCCTGGTCCTTTCTAAACGCTTCTTTAATTTCTCCAAGCGCAGACACATATGAATCTTTGTCTTCTGCTAATTTTTCCAAATTTCCAATCACATCAGCTTCAGTCATATTCACTTTTTTGGTATCTTGTAAAAGTTGAGTTTCTTTTATATTTTCAGACTTTAAGGTTTTAATCTTGATACTCTCTGCTGTAATATAATCTTTGTTTTTAGTAAATTTCAATTTATCTTCTGCCCTTAACAATGCATTTTCAATGCCTTGTTTCTCTTTAAATTCACTGTCCTCAATTTGATTAATCAACTTTTTGTGATGTATTTCAATAGTAGCATTTAATTCATCTTGTTCTACTTTTATTTTTGTCTGTAAAGTATCTTTTTCTGTTTTGGTTTTGGACGCCAATTGTAATTTTTGAACAGTAATATTTACCCTTTCAATGACTGTATTAATGTTAGTTTGCAACTCGTTTCGCTTAGTTTCTACCGAAACACTGGCTGGTAAAATTTCCTCACGTTTTTCTGTTACGGTCTTAATTTCAACCTCACCACTTTCAATTAGTTTGACGAGTTCAACCTGTTCAATTATCTTGGTTTCTAATTGGGTTTTGGTATGTTCTAAATTGGTAGACAGTACTGTTATTTCTCCTTTTGTTTTCTCTACCTCTTGTAATTTCAATTCATAATTAGCAATACTTTGCTCTATCTGCTTAATGAATTCAGTTGTGTTTTCAACAGTTGGTAATTCATACTTAAATTTCGCTAGTTTTTGAATTAAGTCAGCTTCTAAAGTCACACAAGATTGAGTCACTGATTTTAGTTTAATTTGTTTTAATTCAATTTCCGATTGGTTATTTCTTAATTTTTCAATATCCGTATCAACTGTGCTATTTAGGCTATTGACCACTGTGTTTTGCGTGTCAATTAATTTTGCTAATTCTTGATTCTGTGCTTCTAAATTGGTGGCTATTTTTATTGATTTCTCCAATTCTTTACCCTCTTTTTCAATTCCATTTAATTCAATCTGAATTTTGGTATTGTTGGAAATATCACAATCTAAATTCAGTATTTTAATTTTAGCAGAGACCTCAGTTAACTGGATGCTTAATGCTTTTAATTGTTCTGTAATACCACTTTTTTTTGTTACTACACCCACTTTATTTTGTTCTTCAATCTGTTTTGATTGCGTGACTCTTTTTAAGCTCAACTTTCTATTCTCAAGGTCTTTTTCCGCAGTAGAAACATTTGAAGATTTATAGTCTACTACAAATGGATGTTCGGTTGAACCGCACAATCCACATTCGTCTCCAGGATTTAAATTTTTACGATCTTCATCATACTTTTCAACGCTTTTTTCTAAACTTAATATTTTTTCGGCATCCAAAACAGAGGTTTCTTGAATCGTAATATCCTTAGTTTGCACCTCAATCTTAGCATTAATGGTATTTAAATTACCACTTAAAACTTCATTTTCTTTCGTAACGCTTGCTTGCTCATTAATTAGTTTTAAATGCTGTTCAGTTAACTCTTTAAACTGCTTCCATTGCTCCGTTTTAACTGACAACTTATCTTTCTTGGCATATAAATCTGCAAGTGTAGTTTGATTTAATTGTTCTGAACCTTTTGTTTTATCTGCCTTTAATTGAGTTAATTTTTGAGTGGCTTCACTTAAATTGTTTTGTTTAATTTTTAATTCTCTTTGTGTACGCTCCAATTCTAGCTGCTTAGACTTTATAAAACTTATATCTTCACCACGTGTTTTTTTATGAAGACTTAATGTTGTTAACCCCGTTGTCCAATCTGACAATTGTTCATCCACCAACTTTAAATGGCTATGTTCTGACGCGTATCCTTTTAACCTTTCATTTTTAGAATTTAAAACTTCTTTTAATTTAACAAATTGAATTGACCGTTCACTTAGTTCTTTAATTAATTGAACAGTTTCTATCAGCATCAGTTTTAATTTTGATTGATTGCTTTGCTCATTTTTAAGTTGACTATCTAACTGGTTAAGTACGTCAAATCTGGGTAACCAAGTTTTAAATTCAGTTTCAATTTCTTTTAATTCTGTACCATCATTTTGGCATAACTTTTCTAACGACTCAATCCTAGGATTTAGTTGTTTTAAATCCGCCTCTAATTGTTTTAATTCAATTTGTTTAGATTGATTTTCTTTATCAAATCTATTTATGTTTTGAATTAAATCCTTAAATGGTTCAGCCTTTTCATTTAAAGACAATGCATCTAATTCATCTTTATGTTTATCAATAAATGATTCTAATTGAATCGAAAGGTTTGTATTAACCGCTTCATCCTTTTTTAATTTATGATTTTTTTTATACCAATCTACAATCGCTTGAATCTCTTTTAACTTCTGTTCTGTACTCCTAATTAAAGTATTATTTTGTTCTTTCGTTATTTCTAGTTCTTTCTTTTTTTCAATCGATAATATATCATCAGAATTCAACGTTTTAGTCAAATCATCTAATTTTTTTTCTTCCTTAATTTTTCTATCTGAAACACTAAATCCAATTCTTTTATAAATATCTTCACCCGTAATTTGTTCTAATAACTTTCCTTTTTCAGAACCTTTAGCCGTTAAAAAAGAAGCGAATTCACCTTGTGCTAATAAAACAGACCTTAAAAATTGAGTATAATCTAATTGAGTTACCATTTCAACTGCATCAACTAAATCCCGTTTTTTATTCGCTGTAATAATGGTGTTAGTTGTTAAGTTTTTTAGACTAACTTCTTCTTTAGGATTTTTTATTTTAACTCCCTTTTTAGTCGCTAATCTAATTCCCCAAAAGGCTTCAAAAACTTCAGTATCATTTTCGAATGTAATTCTACAATGGGCATTGTTCGCACCATAACTCACTACGTTTTCCAAAGATTTATCTCTCGAATTTTTAAACCGTGGTACATTATGATATAAAGCAATAGTGATGGCATCTAGAATGGTCGTTTTTCCCGCACCAGTTGAGCCAGTTATAGCATACAAACCAACATCTTTAAATTGATTGTTTTCAAAATCAATCACAATCGGTTGATCAGCTTTTAATGAATTTATGTTTTGTAGTTCTACTTTTAATATTTTCATATTTGGGTACTAAGCTATTTACTATTTCCTTCTTTCACGGTTTGTAAAATCTCGTTAAAGGCATCCCATACTTGTGGACTATCTTCCAAATCAAACTCTTGCTCTTTGCATTTAATTTTAAAAACGTTTTCTGGCAATAGTTCTTTAATTGATTCAATATTTTTTAATTGCTCTTCAATTCCAATATGTTTCCTTTGATTTTTTAAAGTTGTCTTTAAAATTTCAAAATTAAAAAGGTCTGCTGATTTTTTTAATTCATCATTACCAATTGCCGTAATTTCATCTAAAACAATTTCTACAAACGGAGTCAACTCATAGTCATTTGAAAGGACATTTTCATAATCTTCAATCACATCTTCTTTTGAGCCAATTAAGCGGTAAAATTCTCTGAATTTTGGTACTATTTTGTCTTCAATTTTATAAATTGATTTATCTTCAATAGTTAATACTATGACTTTCTTGTCATAATTCAATTCACTAAATCCCAAAATATGAGGCGAACCAGAATACCTAATTTTATCATTACCACCAACAATTTGAGGTCTATGCAAATGCCCTAATGCAATATAATCAAACACTTCTGGAAAATCATTTGCTCCAATATGTCCTAAAGTTCCAACGTATATATTCTGTTCACTGTCGGACACCGACCCTCCAATGGCAAATAAATGACCCATGGCTATAACTGGTACTTTTGATATATTAATAGCCTCACAGTGCTCAGCTATTTCAGTATAATGATTGGTTAATGCTTTTTTATAACGGTCTGTTAATTCATCAAAAGACTCACCTGCCACTGCACGTCTAATATCTTGATCACGTAAATACGGTACAGCACCAATAATTACTTTTTCACCCTTACAGTCAATTTCAAAAATTTCATCCTCTATGTTTTCAGTTGCTTTACCAACCACCTTTATAGACAAGGCATTTAACAACTGTTTAGGTGCATTTAATGTGCCTGGCGAATCGTGATTACCACCAGTAATGAGTATTGAACTACACTCTGTTTCATTTAATCTTACCAAAAAACTATAATACATTTCTAAACTTTGGTTAGAAGGTGTACCAGTGTCAAATATGTCACCAGAAATTAAAAGGACATCAATTTTATGTTCGATTATAAAATTTTCAATCCAATTTAAAAACAATGCCTGCTCCTCTATTTGACTGTGTTCATGAAGTCTATGACCTAAATGCCAATCGGCGGTGTGAAGTATTTTCATAAGAGTTGTTTTGACGCATTTTAATAAATTGAAAGGTATGAATAATTCAAACGATAATCGAACTATTTACCCTAACAAATTTAACTATTAAACGATTCATTCGCAAATATAAAAAACCAAAACATAACCTACTTATGTTGTAGACTTAAAAAGTCACTCTAATCAATTTCATCTAGATCAGAAACAATTTTTTCTAATTCTGTGACATGCTTTCCATAAAGGAAATTAGTCCAATATAAAGTGACCAAATAAATTAATACACTGAAAATTAAATAACTCACAATTAGCACACTTATTTCAAAAGCGCTCAATTGTAAATTGAACCATCTTTCAAATTCAAATTTAGTAGAAGCATCCCATCCATTTCTCACTCCTAATAACGCAAAAACAGGAACAGGAGTAAGTAGTGAACTAGCAACTACATATGATTTATATGATTCTAAGGTTAATTTGATTTCATAGATATAGTCCTTAATTGAATCTCTAGTATTCGTTTGAAAATTAGATGATTTCTTAACAAAATTAATCAACTTTAAAACGTACAAAGACATCAATATCGCATTCAAAGACATGAATATCAAATAAGAAGACCTTGCTAAAGTTGACATTTCAATACCTCTCATATCCAAAATGACAGGATAGATTAAAAAGAATATTATACCGAAAATTACAAATGAAATTTCCTTTTTCATATTACTCCTAATCATATGAACAGGGTTGTTTTTACCTTTATTCAAATCTATCTTAAATTCTTTTTTTGGTAATTGATCTACAGATTCATTCATTTCTTTTTTTATATCATCAAAATTCATAACCTTGTGTTTTAATTAAATCTTTAATTTTTTGTTTTGTTCTATTTAGCTTCACTCTTGTATTACCACTGGACAGTCCCAACTGTTTAGCAATTTCTTTATGAGAATACCCCTCAATAAACAACAGGATTATAGCCTTTTCAATTTTATTTAACGTTTTCACTGCCGTATAGAAATGAGCCAATTGACTTTCTTTTTCCCAAGAATCATCAGAATCAACTACCTCAAAATTTGAATTCAGTTCTGATTTATCTGGACGTCTTTTCTCTTTTTTAAAATATGTTATTGACGTATTTATAGCTACTCTATACATCCAAGAAGAGAATTGACTGTCACCTTTAAATTTATCAATTGATTTCCATAGTTGAAAAATTATATCTTGTCGTAAATCTTCTTGATCACTTTCAGAATCCATATACATTCTGGAAACTTTATATAGTATACCACTATGCTGGTCAATCAAAATAAGAAATTCTTTTTCTTTCATTTAAATGGATTATCTTAAAAAGAGATAACGCTAATTATTAAACGTAATACATTCAACCTCTTAAACCATAAGTATCAAAATTAATTAAATGTTACAAATTAGATGAATTAATCGTCTTCATCAGTTATCACAACTTTAACCCTACCAACGATACCATCCTCTAATAATACTTTTATCCCATGAGGGTGATTAGGTGACTTTGTTAATAACCGCTTAACTATACCCCACGTTAATTCACCAGACTTTTGATGATGTTTTTGAACTACTTCTACTTCAAAACCAACCTCAATATTTTTTCTTACTGTACCGTCTTGTGAATCCATTTATTAAATTTTTAAACAAATCTAAGTATAAATCATAAAACAGTTGAAAATCAAGACAAAGATTTGCAAAGCAATAAAAAATTCGTATATTTGCATCATAATTGAAGAATTAACAGTGTGAGGGGACAAAATGTCCCCTCTTTTTGTACTTAGAAATGATAACAAAACAAATAGTTGAACAGTTGGCCAATGAATGTATTACTGAAAGGGAACTTGACGTATATATCGTAGATATTAATATTGGATCTGCCTATCAAATTGTAGTTGAACTTGACTCTGAAAATGGTGGAGTAGAAATTACGGATTGTATTGCAGTTAGTAAACATATTGAAAACAACTTAGATAGAGAAGAACAAGATTTTTCTATAGAAGTAGCCTCTGCTGATATTTCAAAACCTTTTAAGGTATTAAAACAATACATTAAAAACATTGGAAAATCTGTAGAAGTTAAACCTTTAACGAATGACGATTTTAAAAGCGGTAAAGTTGAAGGTATCCTGAAAAGCGTAACAGAAGAAGAAATTGTTATTACCACACGTGAGAAAAAACGCTTGGAAGGAAGAAAAAAGAAAGAATGGGTTGAAGAAGACTTTACTTTCAAAATGAACGAGATAAAAGAAACAAAAATTATAATTACATTTTAATATGAACGCGCTAGAACTAATAGAATCGTTTTCAGACTTTAAAGATTTAAAGAATGTTGACAGAGAGACAATGATGAGTATCCTTGAGGATGTTTTTCGTTCTATGTTGAAGAAGAAATATGGTACTGATGATCATATTGATATTATAATAAATCCGGATAAAGGAGATTTAGAAATTTGGGTAAATAGAGAAATCGTTTATGACGGTGAGGTTGAAGATCCAAATTTAGAAATCTCAATTTCTGATGCTGTAAAAATCGAGCCTGATTTTGAGGTTGGTGAAGATGTAGCTGAAGAATTAAAACTAGATGATTTTGGTAGAAGAAATGTATTGTCTTTAAGACAAAACTTGATTTCTAGAATCATGGAGTTAGAGAAAGATCATATTTATAAATTATATAAAGAAAGAATTGGTGACATCATTACAGGTGAAGTTTACCAAGTTTGGAAACGTGAGATTTTAGTATTAGATGATGAAGATAATGAATTAATCTTACCTAAAACTGAGCAAATTCCTTCTGATTATTACAAAAAAGGTGATTCTATTAGAGCTGTAGTTTCTAAAGTTGATTTAAGAAATAACTCTCCAGTAATTATCTTATCTAGAACTGCTCCTGAATTTTTAGAACGTTTATTCGAATTAGAAGTTCCTGAAGTATTTGACGGATTAATTACAATTAAGAAAATTGTTCGTGAACCAGGAGACAGAGCGAAAGTTGCTGTTGAATCTTATGATGACAGAATTGATCCGGTTGGAGCATGTGTTGGAATGAAAGGTGCAAGAATTCATGGAATTGTTCGTGAATTACAAAACGAAAATATTGATGTTATTAATTATACATCAAACGAAAAACTATTTATCACTAGAGCATTATCTCCAGCTAAAGTAACTTCAATTGAGTTACATGAAGATCAAGGAAGAGCAGATGTATATTTAAAACCAGACCAAGTGTCATTAGCAATTGGTAAAGGTGGATTTAATATTAGACTAGCTGGTAAATTAACAGGATACGAATTAGATGTGTATAGAGAAGGGGCTGAAGATATTGATGATGTTAGTTTATCAGAATTCTCAGATGAAATTGAAGCATGGGTAATTAAAGAATTAAATTCAATTGGATTAGATTCTGCGAAATCTGTTCTTGAAATGGACGTAAATGATTTAGTAAAACGTACTGATTTAGAAATTGAAACAGTGGAAGATGTTGTAAACATCTTAAAAGCCGAGTTTGAGACAGAGTAAATAATATTTACTTTTTCTCATCAGACGTGAAACCGTTATAAGTTCAAAACTTTTTTCACAGAATGGCGTAATAAACAACTATCTAAGTAAAATTAGATAAATTAAATAATAGAGCTTAACAAATAGTATGGCAGGTAAAGCAAAAAGATTAAACAAAGCAGCTAAAGAGTATAATGTTAGTATTTCTACTATCGTTGACTTTTTAGGTACAAAAGGTTTTGAAATAGATTCAACACCAAACACCAAAATTGAAGGTGGAATGTTAGACGCTTTAGAGGTAGAATATGCTGATGATAAATCAACTAAACTAAAATCTAAAAAAGCATCTGCTTCAAGATCAACAGAAACAAGGGAATCGATATCTTTAAAAGATATGAAAGTTCAGGAGGCAACTCCTGAAGTAGTTGAAAAAACTGAAGACTTCAATGTAAGTGATTTTAAAGAATCAACTCCAATTCCTAAACCAGTTATTAAGAAAGAGGTCGTAGTACCTGTTCCTGAAGTAAAGGTAGAAGTTAAGGAAGAAAAGGTTGAAGTTAAGGAAGAAATCAAACCTGAAGTTAAACCGGTAGAAAAAACAATTATTGGTGAAGGTGATGTAAAAGTAGCTGTACTTGGTAAAATTGATTTATCGTCAATTAACCAAAAAACGCGTCCAGATCGTAAGAAAAAGGAAGCAAAACCAGTTAAATCACCTGTTATTAAACAAAAAGAAATTAAAAAAGCTCATAAACCTGCCAAAAAAGTTGAAGAGAAAAAAATTAAAAAACCATTTGTTCAAGAGAAAAAAGTAGTTGAACCTAAAGTAGTGAAAGCACCAGTAGTTATTGAAACTATTAAGGCCAAATCACAAGCTTTAGCTGGACCTAAGATTATTGGTAAAATAATCCTTAAGGAAGAAAAGAAACCTGCTAAAAAAGAAACATTTGCTGACAGACGTAAAAAACGTAAGCGAATTAAAAAAGTTGTTGACGTAACAAAGAAATCAAACCAAGCAACCGGAACTGGTTACCAAGGAAAAAACAAAGGTGTTAAAAAACCATTTAAACGTGCAGAAAAAGTAGCTCCTACTGAAAAAGAAATCCAAAAAGAGATTAAGGATACTTTAGCTCGATTACAAGGTAAAGGTAAGAGTAAAGGGTCTAAATTCCGTAGAGAAAAAAGAGATGCTGTTGCTCACAAACGTGATTTAGAACTTGAACAAGAAGAGTTAGAAAAAGGAATATTAAAGTTAACAGAATTCGTAACTGTTTCTGAATTAGCTTCAATGATGAACGTATCAGCTACTGAGGTAATTGGTAAATGTATGGGACTTGGTATTTTCGCTTCTATTAATCAACGATTAGATGCAGAAACTATTCAAGTAGTAGCTTCTGATTTTGGATTTGAAACTGAATTTATTTCAGCTGATGTTCAAGAAGCAATTATTGTAGAAGAAGATAAACCAGAAGATTTATTATCAAGAGCACCAATTATTACGGTAATGGGTCACGTTGATCATGGTAAAACTTCTTTATTAGATTATATTAGAAATGCAGGTGTTGCAGAGGGTGAAGCTGGAGGTATTACACAGCATATTGGTGCATACTCTGTAACAATGGATAGTGGTCAACAGATTACTTTCCTAGATACACCAGGACATGAGGCCTTTACTGCCATGAGAGCAAGGGGTGCACAAGTTACAGATATTGCAATTATAATTGTAGCAGCTGATGATGATGTAATGCCACAAACTAAAGAGGCTATTTCTCACGCTCAAGCGGCAGGAGTACCTATGGTATTTGCGATTAATAAGATTGATAAAGATGGAGCAAATCCTGATAAAGTAAAAGAACAATTATCTGCAATGAGTCCATCAATTTTAGTAGAAGAATGGGGTGGGAAATTCCAATCTCATGATATCTCAGCTAAAAAAGGATTAGGAATTGAAGAATTATTAGAAAAAGTAATTTTAGAAGCAGAGATGCTTGATTTAAAAGCTAACCCTAATAAAAAGGCAATTGGTACTGTTGTAGAGGCTACACTTGATAAGGGTAAAGGTTATGTAACAACTGTATTAGTATCTTCAGGAACTTTAAAAGTTGGTGACTTTATTATTGCAGGTCAAAATTATGGTAAAGTAAAAGCCATGGAAAATGACAAAGGACAAAGAATTCAGGAAGCTGGACCATCTGTACCTGTTGCGATACTAGGATTTAACGGAGCACCTTCAGCAGGTGATTCATTTAACGTATTAGCGGATGAAAAAGAAGCTAAAGCAATTGCTGTTAAAAGAGAGCAATTGAAACGTGAGCAAGGTCTTAGAACTAAGAAACATATTACTTTGGATGAGATTGGTAGACGTCTAGCTATTGGTGACTTTAAAGAGCTTAACGTTATTGTAAAAGGTGATGTTGATGGTTCAATTGAAGCCTTATCTGATTCTTTACAGAAATTATCTACTGAAGAAATTGAAGTTAACATTATACATAAAGGAGTTGGTCAAATTTCTGAAACTGATGTTACATTAGCAGCTGCGTCTGACGCAATTATAGTTGCCTTCCAAGTTAGACCATCTATGCAAGCTAGAAGAATGGCTGTTGAAGAAGGTGTTGATATTAGAATGTACTCTGTAATTTACAAAGCTATTGATGAAATTAAAGAAGCAATGGAAGGTCTATTATCTCCAGAAATTAAAGAAGAGATTCTTGGTTCTGCTGAAATTAGAGAAACATTCTCAATTACTAAAGTTGGTACAATTGCAGGTTGTTTCGTAACAGTTGGATTAATTACTCGTAAAAATCCAGTTAGAGTTATTAGACAAGGTATAGTTGTTTACACTGGAACATTAGGATCATTAAAACGATTCAAAGATGATGCTAAGGAAGTTAAAAAAGGATTCGAATGTGGATTGAACATTGATAAATATAACGCTATTGAAGTTGGTGATATTATTGAATCATTCCGTGAGGTTGAAGTTGCTAAGAAATTAGCATAAACTTTAAATAACATCTAGAAAAGCCCTTTGAACTTAATCAAAGGGCTTTTCTATTATGTAACGATAACTAATTATTCCTCTTCTTCAATTTCTTCTGAGTTTTCAGGATTACTCGGAATATAAACGTAGTTAATTGAAAATGGTTCATATTGATGAGTTAAATCGGGTTCAATATCAATTACTTCATGTTCTATATCAATCACGTCATCTGCAGGCTTATCTAACCAAAACTCTTCTTCATATTCATAACCCAAATCTTCTTCCACTTCATATCTGAATTTAGCAGGTTGAGGGCCCGAATTTCTAAATACACCAGCCATTATCATTCCAGACAAGAACCCAAAAAAGTGTCCTTCCCATGAAATAGAGGGATCTAAAGGAATTACGCCCCAAATAATACTTCCATATAAGAAGATAACTAATAAGGAGATACCTGCTACACGCATATTCTTTCTATAGAAGCCACTTACTATTAAAAAAGAAGTCAAACCATATATAACACCACTCATACCAATATGATACGTTTCGCGACCTAACAGCCAAACCAAAATACCAGTAAACAAATAAATAAAAACAAATACTTTCGTAGCCACAGTTCTATAACTATGAAACAATAACCAAGTTAACACAAACATAGGAATTGAATTATTGAGAATATGTGAATAACTGTCAGTACTATGAATAAATGGAGAAGTAAAAACTCCAATTAATCCAGAAAAATTTCTTGGTAAAACTCCAAATTTGTAAAGGTCCAAATGAAAATTAAAATCGTATAAAAATACGATAACCATTGCAATTACGATCGAAAAAGCTATTCCAAAAGAGATGCGTGTTATTTTATTATCTTGTCTATGCACACTTATAATATAGCAATAACATTGCCGTAGATAAAATGTGACAAAACGTCTTAAAATTCTCTTATTTCAATTTCCAAATCATCCAAAAATAAGACTACTTTTTCTGAATTAAAAAGATAAGCACCAATACTATCACTATCTCCTTTTTCTATCCAATATGACGTTTCAATACTATACCATCCTTCTTTTTCAGTTGGTTTAACATAATCACTATTCGTATTCAAAATAAATACTTTATCTTTTACTTCATTGTTTTCATGAGAAATAATAATCTGAGGCATATAACCACTAGGTGAAAAAATATTAAACTTAATAATAACACGTACTCTATTCGATAAATTTAAACTTAGATTATTTAATATAGAAATGAACTTTCTATTAAGAATTTCAACTGACTTTGGTTCAGAATAATAAGATACATTAGAAAACTTATCCACTTTAAAATATTGTACCTTTGTAATACTAAAATCATTAAAATATTCAAGCTCATAGTTAGGTGAATTATATTTTTCTAAGATAGCTTGTGGTAATAACTTATTATTTTGACAGACATAATTAGAGTTGTTTTTATACCTTAACAATTTTGATTGAAATTCACTTAACCGTGATTGATTATCCATTTTTTGAATCTGTAAATTATCCTCTATCTTAAAGAGTATATTATCAGATAACAAAACATCATTCTCAACATAATTTGTTAGTCTTTTGTTAGTGGACATCATCACAAACTCATTATTAAAAGAAAGCTCCTCTAAAGTGTCTAAATTGTTAGTTTGAGAGATAGAGAAAGAAGGCAATTCCAAATTAAATTTATTTTTTAAAAGACTTTGTAAAGCAGAAGGAACATCTTTTTGACATACCACACTTTTGAAATTTTTAGATCTTTTTAATAGAGGTGAATAAATTAGAAGAGGTACATGAAATTTGTCAAGTCTTGGATTGTCATTCATAAATTTTAACGAATGATCACCACAAATTATAAAAATTGTATTCTCAAATAGGCCTGCAGATTTATATATTTCAAAAAGGTACTCCATACTATAATCTGCATACAAAATTGCACCAAAATCAGTAAGGTGTTTTAAATAGTCTAACTGCTGATCACTATCAATAGTTTTCTCTATAACTTCTTTAGCGCGATTATCAAATATCGATTGATTTGTATAGGCATAAGGCCTATGAAATGAAGTCGATAAATATAGATTAAAGAACGGTATAAGTGTATCATAATTGTTAGACATAAACTCAACAGATTGTTTAAACACTTGATAGTCTTCAGCCCCCCAATTCTCCATCTCATATTGTTTTTCACCTGAAACAATTCTATGATGGATACTATTTTGATCAAAATCTTGTTGACCTAAGATATAATCGAATTTTTGAAACTTAAGATATTCAGCCATATTGTCAAAATCTTTCCATGCCCCACAATAAAAACCCGTTTGATACCTATTTTGCTCTTTTAATAATAAAGGTAATGAAAGGTGATCAGGCATATTCCATCTTAAATTCATAAATCCTCTTTCACCTTCAGGTAATCCAGTCATTAAATTTGGAATGGCACCAAACGTACGTTCTGCATTTGCTATGACATTCTGCCAATATAAACTATGTTCAGCTAGCGAATCTAAAAATGGAGTAAAACTACCTAACCTTGCATCTTTACCAGAATATTGTTTACCAAGTGATTCAGAAATAATAAACACAATATTTGGTGGGTCGTCACTCTCATTAAAAAATGGACTCAGAACATCTATCACATTTGATTCATCATAAAATGGGTATTCTGAAGTTGGAATAAATTCCTCTGAATTTGCTAACTTATCATTTTGATAGGTAAACCAACTAGTCATAAAGAAGTATAGCTTATTACTAATCAAATGATACTTTAATTTACTTTCAAACGACCTTTCATTTATTGGATTAACTAACTCTTTCCCTATACTTAGCGCAATAAGTGTAATTGAAATAATTTTAATAACTCTATAATCAACACGTTTATTAATTAGGTTAAACACAAAAACTAAGACTAAAATAATTGGAACGAATCCAAGTAAATAAATTATTTTAAATCCATAAATATCAGAAATAAATTCAACCTGAGTTTGACTCATTCCATAAATATCACTAACAGATAAAGGCGTTAATGACTCGATAAAATAAAATACTAATAGTAATTGAAAAAGTAAAAACGTTAATAGAATAGAAAGACTTAAAAATCTAGAAATCCTGATACTAAGAAAAGAAAGTACGAAAAATAACAAACCAACAATAGTCCACAACACAGTTGATGCAAAATAATCATGAAAAAGCCCTGTCAACTCCCAAACATATAATGAACCAGATATAGAGTGATTACTTGATACTAAACTCCATTCTATTATTCGTACTATAGTAATTAATAAAAAAGTTACGCTCAATATATTAATCCACTGGCTTAGTTTTGACTGATGGAATAAAGAAGCAAGCTGTTTAATCATTGTACAATATTAAGATAAAATTGAATGTTCCAACGTTGAAACCATAAAATTATCCGCATCCATTTCTACATTTACACCTATAGGCAAGGTAAATTTAGGAATAATATGACCAATAACTGCACCTTTATAAACTGGAAAACTAGTGTTTTGAAAATGTTGATTTAAAACCTCTGCTAATGAAAATGACTTTTCCGGTTCGTCTGGGTTACATTTTGTAAACGCACCAATTACTAATCCACTGATACGATCAAACACTTGAGCTTGTTTTAATTGCCATAATAGTCTATCAATTCTATATGGTTCCTCGCTTGTTTCCTCTAAAAATAGAATTTTATTATTCCAATTAGGCTCGTGACGAGTTCCAATCATAGAAGCTATTACAGTTAGGTTACCACCTATCATTTGTCCTTTAGCTTTTCCTGTTGTCAAAGTAGCTAAGTCACTTGTATGGGTAGATGGATTTTTCATTACAAAGGGTTTACCATCAACCAGTGTTTTAAACACATTAAACGTTGAAAACTCCTTCCAAGATGAATAACCAACTGGACCATGATAGGTTATTAAACCAGTCTTTTCTTGAATTGCAATCAATAAAGAAGTAATATCAGAATAACCCATTAAAATTTTAGGATTTCTTTTAATTAAGTCGAAATCAAGTTTATCCAATAATCTTGAACATCCCCAACCACCCCGCATAGCTATAACTGCCTTAACCGATTTGTTTTTAAATAAAGTATGTAATTCTTGTGCTCTAAATTCATCAGTACCAGCTAAAAATCCATTTTGTTGGTACAGTGTTTCTCCCTTTAACACCCTGAATCCAAGCCCAATCAATCTCTTCTCAATTTTAGAAATATGTTTGGCGTTAAATATAGCACCTGCAGGAGCAGTCAATGCAATAAGATCTCCTTTATTTAACCGCTTTGGGAAAATTCTTGAAACTGGGTTAGAATACTTAAATGAAGACAAAGTAGCAGAGCCTACTGCTAACAAACTAGATTTTTGAATAAACCGTCTTCTTTTCATAGTTTAATTTTAAACATCTACACGCTTACAATCAACTGAATCAACAGCACGTCTTAAAAATCTTAATAAATGCAACATTTGCGTATGCGCTTTACGCTTACCGAATTTAACAGTTGAAAAAATTGAACCAAATATAAATAGACATAAAGGAATAATAAAAAGCCAAGTTGTATCATCATGAATTTGCCATTTAACCAATGAAAAAATACCGCCGAACATACCAATCATGATAATACTAATATAAAAGAATGTAAACATGGTCCAAACCTTATCATTTGGCCCTATTACACCTCTTATATAAGTTTTTTTATCATACTCATCCCATTCACATGTCAAATTCACTACTGGACTCCAATAGTGCCTCTCTACAAAAGGTAACATCAATTTTATTTGATTGGTATGGCTAGATATTTTTACGGTTAAATCCGTTTTTGCTTCTTCAATAATTAGCTCCAAAATTTTATCTTTACTTTCCGTAGTTTGCAGTTTAAAACGTGGTTTTATTTTACCAACAGCAGTGTGATCTAGTTTATTAAATGGCATAAGTGTAGAGTTTAGTAGTATTGCTAAGATATGGATTTAATAGTGTATTTACAATTATTCTCAAAAATTTGTTCATTAAAATTCATTAAGATACAACATGGCATACTTTTAGATTATATTTTTGTACCATGAAATTATATTTAGTGAGTTTTCTTTTAATAATAACACCATCTTCATTTACTCAAATGTTGGACAACTCTAAAGGAGAAACATTTAGTAATACGCCATTTTTTAATACCGATTTTATTAAAAAAAATAAAGTGGAAAGTATTACTGGTTATTATTCAACTAAAGCAGAATTATCAGGTATAAAAAAATCTAAAAACATCTATGTATATCAGTTTAACCAAAAAGGTGAATTGGTTAAAGAATTCAAAACAAAGAACAACGATACTTTAGTTAGTCAGTATAACTATGACACCAATGGAAATTTAAGCCAGGTTAGAAAATCAGACAAGTATGGATTTCATTCGTATCACTATACATATGATTCCATTCACAGAATGATTAGTCAAGAATACCGCCGTGATATAAATAAAACAAAAAACAGAATAGAATTCGAACTAGATAAAAGCTTTTACATTTCTAGTGAGTCCTATACGTATGAGACGACTTCTATTGGATTAAAGAAAACATATTATAATAGCAAGAATAGAATATTCAAAACTGAATTTTCCTACAGAGACCAAGACGGCTACTTATTAAAACAAGATCATCAATTAAAAACTGGATCAGGACGGGGGTTAACGACTTATAAATATGGTGATAAAGGTTTAATGACAGAAAAACTTACAGAAACACAAATCATTGGAAAAACAACATCAAAAATGGTTTTTGAATATGACCAATTTGAAAATGTTTTAGCACAACATTATCATAGAAATGGCGTATACTTAACAGAGTATCAAATTATTTATGACGATAAAACTATGTTATTGTCTGCAATTTTAACGAGAGATGTTACCCTAAATTTTATAACAATACTACAATTTACTAACTACACATTTTTTGGTGATAATTCAAGTGAAGAAATAAAAATTAAATAATTTTCTAACCCTCAAATTCTACTACATTTCTTTCTGTTTCGTAAAGTCTAATTTTTAGGTCAAAATCTGGATTTAATTTTTCTTTAATCAAGTTCCAAACAACCACAGAAATATTCTCTGCCGTAGGTATTAAATTTTTAAACTCTACAGTATCTTCATTCAAATTCTTGTGATCAAACTTGTCTTCAACTTCTGATTTAATAATATCTTTTAAAATTTTTAAATCAATTACATAACCAGTTTCGGGATCAATCTCTCCTTTTACCCACACCTCTAAATTATAATTATGTCCATGAAAATTTGGGTTATTACATTTACCAAATACTGTTTGATTTTTGTCGAAAGACCAATTTGGATTATATAATCTATGCGCCGCATTAAAATGCGCCTTTCTACAAACACTTACTTTCATATTGAATAATTATAATAACAAATGTAAATAATTATCATGACAACTAAGAAAAAGTGAGCAGTTTTTAGAAAAAATTGTCATGTTTTGGAAAAATATTGCTAAATTGCACGTCAAACTGTATTTATAGCTGGTTAATACTAAAAGTCATGAAAAAAATATTTTTAACCCTTTTGACACTTGCACTATTCACAACTGCTTGTGATGATTCTTCTGATTCTATTTCAAATAGTGATCAAAACAATCAAAATGATTTAGAAAATTTGGGAGCCATGGATATGAATGAATTTTCATTTGTACCTTATGGATTAAACTTGACAATTTTATTACCAGAAGTCGAATCTTCAACAGGAAACTCAATTCAGCCAGAAGTTATTCATGAAGATGGAAACTATTTATGGAATTTAAATATTGGTAAGAATTTCAATTTAGTTATTGAAGATTTTGGAAAAGAAAAACATAAAGTCATTGAAGAAAAGCAATATCTTAATGGTCAGACAGATATTTTTCAATTTGAATACATTATTGATGAGCCTACTATTATAATGTATAAGCGTGAATTACATGAAGACCAAGGTGGTAAAAAATCTTACCACTGTTATGGAGAAATGGAAGTTGAAGGTTATACAATAGTGTTAAGAACTACTGAAAGTGGAGGATTTAAACCAGTTGTTGCAGATATGGTTTCTACTATAAAATCGGCAAAACCGGTAATTAAATCTTAATTTAAATTATTTTCCAAAAACAAATAAATTAAGTTTAGTAAACTAATAATTTTCAATTTAATTTTAGTTCAAGATTTAATGTTAATAAAAAAGGAAAACTCCTTATCAAATCGGACATAATTAAACTTATATTTGTTAATTATATTTTAAAAATTTACAAACATTATGAACTTTATTATTTCAAGTTCTACCTTATTAAAAAACCTACAGAACATTAGTGGGGTTTTAAATTCAAGTAATTCTTTACCTATTTTAGATAATTTTTTATTCGAGTTAAATGATGGTACACTTACAATTTCTGCTTCCGATTTAGAAAATACCATGAAAACTGTTGTTCAAACGGATGAATCTAAGGAAGATGGAAGAATTGCTATTCCTGCAAAATTATTGTTAGACATTTTAAAGAATTTTTCTGACCAACCTCTTTCTTTTCACATTAATAAAGAAAACTTTGGTATTGAATTATCTTCTGACTACGGAAAATATAAATTAGTAGGTCAACAAGCTGATGACTTTCCTAAATCTCCAGAAATGGCAGATGTAGAAGTATTAAAAATTTCAGGAAACATTGTGGCTAACGCTATAGAGAAAACAATATTCGCTACAGGAAATGATGATTTAAGACCTGTCATGAGTGGTGTATTTTGTCAGTTCTCAACTGAAGAGTTAATCTTTGTTGCAACTGATGCTCACAAGTTAGTAAAGTACACTAGATCTGATTCTTCTGCAAGTAAATCATCTGACTTTATTTTACCAAAAAAACCTTTAAATTTATTAAAGCAAAATTTAACTGGTGAAGAAGAAGTTGAAGTTTCTTACAATGAATCAACTGCTAGATTTGTATTTAATGACTTAGAATTAACATGTAGATTAATTGATGGAAAATATCCTAATTATGAAGCTGTTATTCCAAATGTTAATCCGAATGTATTAACTGTAGATCGCGTTTCATTTTTAAACTCAATTAAAAGGGTTGCAATCTTTTCTAATAAAACTACACACCAAGTAAAACTAAAAATTGCTGGTTCTGAATTAGCTATTTCTGCAGAAGATTTAGATTTCTCTAATGAAGCTAAAGAGCGTTTAACTTGTAACTATGTTGGTGACGATTTAGAAATCGGATTTAACTCAAAGTTTTTATTAGAAATGTTGAATCATATCAAAACTGATGAAGTCACTTTAGAAATGAGTGAACCAAACAAAGCTGGTATTCTAACCCCTAGTGGAAATAGTAATGAAGACGAACAAATATTAATGCTGGTAATGCCAGTAATGATTAGATAATCATAACACAAAATAAAAAAACCTCAACTGACTTAATTGTAGTTGAGGTTTTTTTTTTTTTTTTATTCAATAGAATCTGGTATTTATGTCAACCAAAATACCTTTTAACAGTATTAGATAATCTACTCAACATATTATAAATACCTTTACGCTATGAAAATTAGCATCACTCTTTTATTTACTACTTTATTACTATCACTTACTGCACAACAACAATCTAAAGGTTCATATTCAGGTAGATTAGTGACAACTAAAACTAATGTCATTATTCCTTATTCAAAAGTTATTTTACTCAATTCAAACGATAGTACTCTCGTAACTGGCGGATTATCAAATGAGCTAGGTGAGTTTAATATTACTAAACTATCTAGTGGGAATTATATTGTGAAAATAACTGCCTTCGGTTTCCATACCCTATTTATTCCAAACTTATTAATTAGTGATAAAAACAAAACTATTAATGCTGGTAGTATAGAACTTTCTGAAGATGTAGAACTTTTAAATATTGTGGAAGTAACAGCTGAAGAAAGTGAGATACAAACTGCTATTGATAAAAAAATATTCAACGTAGAAAAGCAAATAACAGCTACAGGTGGAACTGCATTAGATGCACTTCAAAATGTACCATCTATTACTGTTGATATGGATGGTAACGTGAGTCTAAGAGGTAGTGCTAATGTAACTGTTCTAATTGATGGACGACCATCCTCTATCACAGGTGGTGGGAGAAGTGGCATTTTAGAAACTATTCCAGCAAGCTCAATTCAAACTATTGAAATTATTACAAATCCTTCTGCAAAATATGACCCAGACGGTATGTCAGGCATCATAAATATTGTACTTAAAAAGAATAAACTAAAAGGAGTTAACGGTAACGTAGAAGCTGGAATAGGAACTGGAATAAATTACAACGGTTCATTAAATCTAGCTTATAGAAATGAAAAATTTAACATTTATGGCGGATACTCAATTAATCACTATGCGGGTTACAGAAATTTTAATCAAACCACTGAAACATGGAGCGATCTAGGATACAATAAATTAATTCAAAGTCGAGAAGGGACACACATAAAACATTCGAACTTAGTTAAGTTTGGAACTGACTTTTATTTAAATGAAACAAATACACTTGGCTTTGGTGTAACAGGAAACCTATCAGACAACAACAGAACTGGGGATATGATTTATCTATCTTACGACACTATAAAATTAGATAACACTTGGAAAAGATTAACGGAAGATCCAAAATCTAGGCAAAGCGGTGACATAAAAGTATTTTATGAGAAAAGGTTTTCTAAAAAGAATCAAAAACTAACTGCAGACGTTAATTATTCAATTGGTAAAAGTTTAAGTGAAGGTTTTTACTCGGAGGATAGCTTAGACATTAATGGAATTATAATTAACCCAAACTTTTTAAAACAAAACAATACTATTCCAACAAATTATTCCAATTCAAACTTTCAACTGGATTACTTTCATCCTTTAGAAAAAGGCAAATTAGAAACTGGATTAAAAAGCTCATTTAGATCTAGAAACCAAACTTTTTCTCAAAATACATTTAACAAAATAACAAATGATTATGAGGAAGATTTAGAACTAACAAATACATTTAATTATGACGAGCAAGTTCATGCAGCTTATCTTATTTATGGTTTAGATTTTGAAAAAATTAAAGTTCAAGTAGGATTACGAGCAGAACAAGTTTATGTAAATTCAGACATAGATGAAGATTCAATAAACTATAAGAATGATTATTTTAGTCTTTATCCTTCTGCTCATATTAAAAAGCCTCTAGGTAAGAATAAAGAATTAAGTTTAAGCTATTCTCGTAGAGTAAATAGACCGCGTTCTCATTCATTAAATCCATTTCCAAAATATACAGACCCTTTAAATTTAAGAAGAGGTAATCCCTATTTAAATCCTGAATACATCAATAGTGTCGAATTCGGCTATTCATCTTATGGTAAAAAGGTAACACTAAACGGTTCTCTATATTATAGGTATATGACCGACATGATTCAGAGAGTTAAAACGATAGAAGACAATATAATATCTGTGATCTCTTGGGGGAATCTAGATGAAGGCCACTTTGCGGGATTGGAAGCAGTAGTAATTTATAAGCCAAAAAAATGGTGGAGAATTATGGTATCAACAAACCTATCACAGAACTATTTAAAATCAGATAATGTGGAGCAAAACAATTCAGGATTTAGTTATACTGCACATTTATCACAAACTTTTAGTTTAAAAAACAACTGGTCAATACAACATACTGCATTTTTCAATTCACCAAGGGTATTATCTCAAGGTAAAACAGCTGCAATGTACTCAACTGATTTAGCTATAAAAAAGTCTTTCCTTAAAAAGAAACTCTCACTAAGTTTACGAGCAAGCGATATTTTTAACACTCGTAGGTTTGCTTTAGAAGTTAACGAGAATCAATCATTCAAAGCTGAAAGTGAATGGAAATGGGAATCAAGACGACTATTCTTTTCGGTATCTTATAAATTTGGAAAGCAATCCATGCCTAAGACTAAGAAACAAAGTTCTAGTGGAATGAGTTTGTAACTTATACTATTTATAGCAAAAAAGCACTTTGAAATTAATCAAAGTGCTTTTTTTATGTGTGGTTAAAGTGTGTTTACTTTAGTAACTTTACTCTTACGGCAGTTGGTCCTTTTTGTCCCATTTCTACTTCAAAGTTAACTTTATTTCCTTCTTTAATTTCACCTTCACAATTGTTAATGTGAACGAATAAACTTTCTGAAGTTTCAGAATCTTTAATGAATCCGTATCCTTTTTCATCATTAAAGAAAGTAACATTTCCAGTTCTGATTGGATCCATTTCTGGTAAATCTTCCCTTTTCGGAACACCAATCTGAATATTTTCAGCTTTAATAATTTTTTTCTTAACTAATGGATCTGGCGGAGTATCAACGATTTGTCCGTTTTCATCAACATAAGCCATCATAGAATCTAAATCTCCTCCATTTGATTCAGCCTCTTTTCTAGCTAATTTCTTAGCTTCCTTATCCTTACGTTTCTTCTCTTTTTTATTTCTTACTTCTTTTTTGCCAAAAGTTTCTTGTGATCTAGCCATATAATATTTTATCTCTTTTTTTACAAAAGTAATGAATTTTTATCAATTTTTAATAAAAACTGTTAATCCATAACAGTTAACGCAAAATTTCTTTCACATTTTCTTTAATTTTTTGACATAAATCATCTGTTGGTAAATCATTTTCATCTCTACCGAATGGGTCTTCAATCTCTTCAGCCAATATTTCCATACTCACCAAAACATAAAATACAAAAATGGAAACAAAAGCAGAATAATAACCAAAACTAGGAACAAATGATAATGGTAATGTCCCTACGAAAACAAAAATAAACTTTTTTAAGAAAGAGCTATATGAGTAGGGAATTGGTGTATTTTTAATACGTTCACAAGCTCCGGTAATGTCAGAAAAATTTCTTAAATTATCATCCAATGATAAAAACTCCTCTTGCGTTAATTCGCTATTTTGTTTCATTTGATGAAGTCTTGTGTACAATTTCTTGGCAATAAAAGATGTTTTATGGTTAACATTTTGAATTTCTTTTAATTCAACTTCATCTAATTCAAGCTCGGTTAAGTCCACTCCTAAACGTAAATGCTCTTTCATAGCAAAGGCATAATTTGGAATCATTCTACTAAAAAACTGTTCATTTTCAACATTAGTTGTCATTGAACCAATTTTAATAGCCAAATTTCTAGAATTATTTACTAATTCACCCCATTTCTTTCGGCCTTCCCACCATCTATCATAAGCTGTATTTGTTCTAAAGACTAATAAAAGTGAAAGTACAAAACCGACTAAAGCAAATACATCTTTTAGCTTACTTAACGTCTCTAAATTAGAAGGTTTCACATAATTTAAAAGAAGAAACGCTAATAATAAGGTAAACGCACCTATGTAAACCAACTCTTTCCAAATCACTATAAACGTATCACTTTTATGAAATGCAAATATGTGTTTGAACCAAAATTTAGGGTTATATTTAATCATATTACTTAATTATTTGGGACTAATTTAAATAATTGATAGGAATATCAAGTAAACTTTTCCACTTTTGTATTCAATGAGCGAATTGTTTAAAAAAATAAAACACTTTTTACGAGTAATGAAAGTTATCTACTTTAGAAAGCTAATTCATTTTACTAGAAAAATTAAACTACCTGGTTTTGAAGGTATTTCTGTTTGGGAAATTCTAGTGTTTTTTATTTGGACCATTAGAAAAGGTTTAGTAGGTACTAGAGCTTCATCTTTAGCCTTTCATTTTTTCTTGGCCATGATTCCATTTGGATTAGCACTTGTTATATCAAGTGCTTATATTCCTTTTTTTGATTTACGAGCCGATATTATTCCTATTTTATCGGGGTTTGTACCTGAGCTTTTAATAGGCAATTTCATTGATGGTTTAGCAGATTTAGAAAACTCCACAGTCAATTCTATGATATCTGTTGGATTTGTAATGGCCCTCTATTTTATATCTAATGGTTTTTTAGTAATGATCACAGCTTTTAATAGCTCTAAAATAGAATTTGAAAAAAGATCATGGCTGTCTACCCGAATCATTTCTTTAGGATTGGTCATTGGTTTTTTGTTTTCGATAATTATTGCTTTATTCTTTATTGTCTGGGAAAGAAAACTATTATTAATTCTAGGGGAAGACATTACCTTTATTTCTACTAATTTTAATCTTTTTTTCTACGGCATTGCATTCTTGATTATCGGAAGTTTGCTTTATTTTTCAATTTCGTTTTTGTATTATATCGCTCCATCAGACCGCTCAACCTTTAAGTTCATGTCTGCTGGATCAACATTAAGTACATCATTAATTATAATTATATTTTTAGGGTACTCCTACTATGTTACTCATTTTGCAAACTATAATGCGCTATATGGCTCTGTTGGAACCATTATCATTGTTTTACTATGGATCTATTTTAACGCCTATGCTTTAATGATAGGTTTTGAACTAAATGCAAGTATACATGGTGCCATGATGAAGAAAAAAACAGAAGAAATTGAAAACCTTTTAACAGAAGAATAGCTCAACATTACCTTTCACTCAGTACTTTGCATACTTAAGCTTAACATTTTCTATAATTATAGATTTTAGGAACTCAATAGTCATTACTATTCTAGTTTTTTATACTACTATAACTTATATATCTTTGTGACGAACAATACGTTGTTCAAGGGGTTTTTATTTATCCTCATTCTTTAATTAGAATGAGGATTTTTTTATTTAAGTTCATTTTATAGCAAAATTCAATTAAATAAATGTAATTTTACTAATAACTAATTAAACAAATTAAAATGAAAAAATCAATTCTTACATTTGGATTATTGTCTGCTATCTTAATATCATGTAATAGTTCTGAAACACCAGCAACGGAAGTAATAGAAACTGTAGAAGTTTGTACTTATAACTATAATTCAGAATCAACAGTGATCGGTTGGACTGCTTTTAAATTTACTGAGAAAAAAGGCGTAAGTGGTGTATTTGACCAATCTGAAGTATTAATTGCAAATGCTTCTGAAGATATGTTACAAACATTAGCTGGTGCCAGTTTTACAATTCCTGTCTCATCTATTAATTCAACCAATCCAGTAAGAGATGAAAAATTAAAAAATTCATTTTTTGGTACAATGGAATCTACTGAAATTATTTCAGGATTGGTAAAATCAATTTCTGATTCAGAAGCTGTTGTTGAAATCACAATGAATGGTCAATCAAAAGACTATACTGGAAAAGTAAATGTTGACGGATTAAAGATAGCTTTTACAGCTACAATTGATATGGTTGATTTTGAAGCACAACATGCTATAGACTCTTTAAACATTGTTTGCTCTGCAGAACACACTAGTGAAGATGGAAGTAGCAAATTATGGTCTGAAGTTGATCTTAATGTAGAAACTACATTAGTCAAAACTTGTAAATAAAAAAATAATTTTTTATAACGTTATAGGATAGTCTTGAGTAAAACTCAAGGCTATTTTTATTTCTTATATTATTTAAATTGAGCATTTATATTAATAACTCTATCCACTCGTTTCTTTAACCTTTATTATATTTGTGTTTTACACAATATTTATCGCATGAAAAACAGAAAATTAAAACTTCAAGAATTAGGTAGAATTTCAGTTGATGAATACAAAGCTTCTGAAAAAACACCAATTATCATTGTACTAGATAATATTAGAAGTTTAAATAACATTGGTTCTGTATTTAGAAGTTCAGATGCGTTTAGAATTGAGAAGATTTATTTATGTGGCATTACCGCTCAACCGCCTCACCGTGACATTCATAAAACAGCATTGGGGGCAACTGAATCCGTTGCATGGGAACATGTTGAAGACACTGTAGAATTAGTTGAGAAATTAAAAGCTGAAAATGTAATCACTCTTTCTATTGAACAAGCAGAAGACAGTCTTAAATTAGATGAGTTTGAACCTATTAAAAATCAGAAGTACGCAATAGTAATGGGTAATGAAGTAGATGGTGTACAACAGTCTGTTATTAACGCTACTGATCATGTACTTGAGATTCCTCAAATTGGTACAAAACATTCTTTAAACATTTCTGTTTGTACTGGTGTAGTGCTATGGGATTTGTTTAGTAAGATGAAAAATTTATAAATTCTTTTACTGAAAAGACAGAATAATGGAAGAAAAAGATATGAAGTTTGGAACTAAAGCTATTCATGCTGGTGTTAAACCTGACCCTGCCACAGGCGCAATAATGACTCCTATTTACCAAACATCTACCTATGTTCAAGATGGTATTGGAAATACAAAAGGATATGCGTATTCAAGAAGTCAAAATCCAACACGTCATGCGTTAGAAAAAAGCTTAGCTGCACTTGAAAATGGAAAACATGGGGCCTGTTTTGGTTCTGGTTTAGCGGCCATTGATTGTGTTTTAAAAATGTTAAATCCAGGTGATGAAGTTATTTCAACTAATGATTTATACGGTGGTACTTATCGAATTTTTAAAACTATTTTTGAAAAATATGGTATAGTATTTCATTTTGTTGGAATGGATAATGCCGAAAATATAGAAAATTACGTAAATGATAATACAAAATTAATTTGGGTAGAAACACCAACCAACCCAATGATGAATATTATTGACATTGCTTCAACTGCGAAAATTTCAAAGCAACATGGCATTATGTTAGCCGTTGATAATACGTTTGCCACACCCTATTTACAAAACCCTTTAGATATGGGTGCTGATATCATTATGCACTCGGTTACCAAATATTTAGGAGGGCACTCTGATGTGGTAATGGGCGCCTTAATCTGTAATGACGACAAAATTGCTGAAGAAATGTATCGCATTCAAAATTCAAGTGGTGCAGTGACTGCACCAATGGATTGTTTTTTAGTCTTAAGAGGAATTAAAACTTTACATTTAAGAATGCAACGTCATTGTGAAAATGGAAAAGTAATTGCTAATTTCTTAGCGGCTCATCCAAGGGTTGATAAAGTATATTGGCCAGGCTTTGTATCCCACCCTAACCATAAAGTGGCTAAGCGACAAATGAGTGATTTTGGTGGCATGATATCATTTACTCTAGTTGGTGATAAAATGGAAGATGCTCATACGATTTTAAATAAATCAAAATTATTTGCATTAGCCGAATCTTTAGGAGGTGTTGAATCTTTAATTGGCCACCCAGCTACAATGACGCACGCTGCCATTCCAAAAGCAGAACGACAAGCTATTGGAGTTGTAGATTCTTTAATTAGATTGAGTGTTGGTGTAGAAGATGTGGAAGATTTAGTAACTGATTTGGAAAATGCATTGTTATAGTAGTTTACACTAAATTACTTATAAAACTAAAAAAGGCTCTCAACTATAGTTGAGGGCCTTTTTTATATAATCGAAACGATCGATTAAGGGTTCGCTTGGTTTGTTGTTGAAAGTAGTTCTTTCGTTCTTACTCGTAATAGTCTAAAACAATACTTAAGTCTGAGCTTACCCGCTGCACATGTCCTCCGAAAAGTCGGCATGTTTGCGGTCGCGAAATTGCTTGAGTCTATCGACTCAGACACTTTCTTACCCGCTGCACATGTCACATCCTTCAGGGTCGTCAAGAGAGCAAGCGATTTCAGCTAATCTTTCTTCTTCCGTTTTAGCCTTTGGTTGTTCCAATACTGATTTGTCTAATGTAAATTTGACAGCATCAGCCGCTGCTTTGGTTCTTAAGTAGTACATTCCCGTTTTAAGACCTGATTCCCAACCATAAAAGTGCATTGACGTTAGTTTCGCAAAATTTGCATTTTCCATAAATAAATTCAACGACTGAGATTGACAAACATAGGCCCCTCTGTCCGCAGATAAGTCAATTAAAGTTTTACCTGAAATTTCCCAAGCTGTTTTGTAAAGATTTTTAATCTCTTGTGGAATTTCTGCTATATTTTGAACAGAACCATTAGAGGCCATTAACTTGTTTTTCATTGCTGAATCCCAAAGTCCTAATTTTACTAAATCTTTTAATAAATGCTTATTTACAATGATGTATTCTCCTGATAGCACTCGTCTAGTATAAACATTAGATGTATATGGTTCAAAACATTCATTGTTTCCTAATATTTGTGCAGTTGAAGCGGTTGGCATTGGTGCCATTAATAATGAGTTTCTTACCCCATGTTCTTTTACTTCTTCTTTTAATACACTCCATTCCCATCTATCTGACGGTGTTACACCCCACATGTCAAATTGGAAAATTCCTTTCGACACAGGTGAACCTTCATACGTAGAATAAGGACCATCTTTTTTTGCTAAATCCTTTGATGCCGTCATTGATGCATAATAGATAGTTTCAAAAATATCTTTATTCAATTGCTTTGCTTCTGGTGAATCAAACGGGAAACGCATTAAAATAAATGCATCTGCTAATCCTTGAACACCTAAACCAATTGGTCTGTGTCTAAAGTTAGAATTCTCCGCTTCAATTACAGGATAATAGTTAACATCAATTACTTGATTTAAGTTAACCGTTAATTGGTAAGCTACTTCAAATAGTTTATCAAAATCAAACACTTTAGTGTCTGGATTAACATATTTTGGAAGTGCAATGGATCCTAAATTACAAACCGCAGTTTCATCCGGTGCAGAATATTCCAAGATCTCAGTACATAAGTTAGAAGACTTAATTGTTCCTAAATTTTTCTGATTAGATTTTAAGTTTGCTGCATCTTTGTATACCATATAAGGTGTACCCGTTTCAATTTGAGATTCTAAAATCTTAAACCAAATATCTTGTGCTTTAATTGTTTTTCTTCCTTTACCTTCCGCTTCATACTTAATATATAAGGCTTCAAATTCATCACCATAAACATCAGATAAACCTGGACATTCATTTGGACACATTAACGTCCAATTTTCATTATTCTTAACACGTTTCATGAATAAATCTGGCACCCACATAGCATAGAATAAATCTCTAGCTCTTTGCTCTTCAACACCTGTATTTTTCTTTAAATCAAGAAAATCTTGAATGTCAGCATGCCAAGGCTCAATATAAATAGCGAAAGAACCTTTACGCTTTCCACCACCTTGATCTACATATCTTGCTGTGTCGTTAAATACTTTTAACATGGGAACAATTCCATTAGACATACCGTTAGTTCCTTTAATGTAAGATCCTTTAGCTCTAATATCGTGAATTGATAAGCCAATTCCTCCAGCAGATTGTGAAATTCTAGCACATTGTTTTAATGTGTCGTAAATTCCTTCAATACTATCTTCCTTCATGGTTAACAAAAAGCAAGATGACATTTGAGGCTTTGGCGTTCCTGCGTTAAATAATGTAGGCGTAGCATGTGTAAACCAACCTTCAGACATCAAATTGTATGTTTTAATCGCAGACTCTAAATCATTTTTATGTATCCCAACAGATACACGCATCAACATTTGTTGAGGGCGTTCAACTATTTCTCCATTAAGTCTTAATAAATAAGCTCTCTCTAAAGTTTTGTATCCAAAATAATCATATTTATAATCTCTATCATAAATAATTTGACCATCTAAATACTCAGCATTTTCTTTAATAATAGTATACACATCATCTGCGATTAAAGACGCATTTTCTCCTGTTTTAGGATCTAAATAATGGTACAAATCACTAATCGTTTCTGAAAATGATTTTTTTGTGTTCTTATGTAAGTTTGATACTGAAATCCTTGATGCTAATAAAGCATAATCTGGATGTTCAATAGTCTTTGAAGCCGCAACTTCTGCTGCTAAATTATCTAATTCAATTGTTGTTACACCATCATATAATCCTTCAATAACTTTCATGGCAACCATCTCTGGTTGAACAATGGCATTTAATCCGTAACATAACTTTTTTATTCTTGCCGTAATCTTGTCAAATTTTACAGGCTCTTTTCTACCGTCTCTTTTTACTACATCCATCTTTGGTCTCTCCTTGCTTTTTTACCCGAGTGTTCGAGTGGGGTGGGTTTCTATTTTTCTCTACTTTAATTTTTTAAAAATCTGCGTCTAACGAGAATTTTTGATCTTCCGTACCAGATTTTACACCTGCTTTTTGATACTCACCAACTCTTTTTTCAAAGAAGTTAGTTTTACCTTGAAGATTAATCATATCCATAAAATCAAAAGGGTTAGTGGCATTGTATACTTTATCATTTCCTAATTCCATTAACAATCTATCCGCAACAAACTCAATGTACTGTGACATTAAATCAGCGTTCATTCCAATTAATCTAACTGGTAATGATTCTGTTACAAATTCCTTTTCAATCTCAACCGCAGTTGTAATAATGTGTTCTACTTTTTCTTTAGGCAATTTGTTAATTAAATGATTGTTGTATAATAATACCGCAAACTCCATATGTAACCCTTCATCTCTTGAAATTAATTCATTTGAGAACGTTAAACCTGGCATCAATCCTCTTTTTTTCATCCAAAAGATAGAACAAAATGACCCCGAAAAGAAAATACCTTCTACTGCTGCAAACGCAATTAAACGTTCCGCAAAACTTCCGTTATCAATCCATTCTAAAGCCCAATCTGCTTTTTTACGTACTGGTGGAAATGTATCAATGGCGTTAAATAAATAATCTTTCTCTTTATCGTCTTTAATGTAAGTATCAATCATCAACGAATACGTTTCAGAATGTACATTTTCCATTGCTATTTGAAATCCATAAAAGAATTTTGCTTCTGTATATTGTACCTCTGACACAAAGTTCTCAGCCAAATTTTCATTAACAATACCGTCAGATGCCGCAAAAAATGCTAAAACATGCTTAATGAAATAACGCTCATCATCCGTTAGTTTGTGTTCCCAATCATGTAAATCTTGCTGAAAATCAATTTCTTCAGCCGTCCAAATCATGGCTTGTTGTGTTTTATAAGCTTCCCAAATATCATGGTGTTCAATTGGAAATAAAACAAATCTTGTCTTATTTTCTTTTAAAATTGGTTCTAATTCTTCTGCCATAATTGATAGGTTTAATTTATACTTAATTCTGTTTGTACCCTAAACGTTATAGTTTCTTATTAGTGCGACTGGAAACTAAATATAACCAAAACAAATTGGTGGCTAAATGCCATACAAAAGTGTCTTTTTTTTATCACATTAGCAATGAAAAACAATTCACAATTGCACTATAGTTTTCAACAATACATTATACTAAACAGGCTAACCCCTTTATCTATCACTTGTAGCACATTTTCCGATTTGCAGTATTTTTTATTCGATTAACTAAATAAATTTAAAGACTAACAACTTTTGCACAATTACATAACTAAAAAATAAGCCCTTTTATAAATCTTAAGGATTGACAATTTACGAATTAAATGGAACACAATTCAAGTAAAAATCAATTTATAGTTATACACTTTTAACTGTTAAGAAAATAGTTGTAACTTTAATAAAAAAAGTGACTTATATAACCTATGAAAATAGTAAATCAAATTAGACTAATTTCAAATTCATTAATCGATTTGATTTACCCACAGTATTGTGAAATTTGCAATATTGACCTAACTACTAAAGAACATTTTTTATGCTTAGGTTGTAAGTATGATCTACCTTATATCAATCAATCTAAACGTACTTTAGAAACTTTAGAAAAATTATTCTGGGGAAGAGTTAAAGTTGAACACGTAATTGCTTTACTAAACTATCAGAAAGGAAATCAAACTCAAAAATTACTACATCAACTTAAATATAATAAGAAAACAAAATTAGCTAGCCACTTTGGTGAAATCATTGGTGACCTAATTAAGAATGTAAATGAGATTGATTATTTAGTCCCCGTTCCTTTACACCCTAAAAAGAAACGAATAAGAGGATTCAATCAATCTACGGTAATTGCCAATGGCATACATAAAACAACAAATATTCCAATAATTGAACATGTTATCTCTAGAGACACATTTAATAAATCTCAAACTAATTTTTCAAAATTTGACCGTTGGGACAATGTAAGGCGAATTTTTACAGTCACTAAGCCAGAATTACTAAAAAACAAACATATTATTTTAATAGATGATGTATTAACCACTGGTGCTACAATTGAAGCTTGTGTCCAAGAATTGATTAAAGTGGAAGGTTGCAAAGTGACAATTGCTGTTATGGCGGCGAGGGTTTAGTTTTTTAATATTCAAAAGACAAGGCTTGAGATACGGTACTAATTAATTTTCTTAGTTATTATTATATATTTGTAGGTGAGTCATTAGTATAACGATATTGTCAATTATTTAATCGAAAAGCATTTAAGTTTGAATGAAAACTTTGTAAATAGCGCAATCAAAAAAATTATTAGGTTTAAAGACTCACCAACCCAGTCAATTCACAAAAATCAATTCAATTATATAAGAAATGACGAATTCAACTTGAATCAGATAATTGATTTTTTAGTTATCAACGATCTCAAATAGCGTAATAATTATGTTTTACTTCATAAATTACACTAGATATTTACATTACTTTTGAAAAAACATTAAAATATGACGTCTAAAGAATTTGGAATTGTAGGTTGGGGATTAGCAGGAGCGACTTTAGCTTGGCAATTGTATTTTGAAAAAAAGGAATTTATAGTCTTTGACAGTACTGAAAATTTTTCAACTAGAGCAGCGGCTGGAATGGTAAACCCAATTGTATTTAGACGGTTGACAAAAAGCTGGAATGCTGACACACTAATGCCATATGCTGATAATTTTTATAAGCGAATTGAAGCAGAATTAGGTCAGTCAGTTGTGGATGCTAAAAATGTATATAAACTATTTTCGTCATTTGAAGATGAAAATAATTGGATGGTTAAGCAACAAGATGATAGGTTTTCTCATTTTTTACAACCGCTATCACAAAACGAAAAAATTGAGAATGTGAAAAATGAGTTTGGGTATGGCGTAGTGAATACTTTCGGAAATTTAAGAACTAATGATTTTTTAGATTTATCAAAAGCATTTTTTAAAGCCAATTCAGTTAAATTTATTGATGACGTATTTGACTTTGAAAGCCTAAACTTAGACAATAATAACTATAAAGATTACCAAATTGAAAACATTATATTTTGTGAAGGATTTGATGTATTAAAAAGCCCAATATTTGGATATTTACCTTTAAGACCAACTCATGGAGATACTTTAATTATTAAATCCGACAATTTTAAGTTTAAACATATTCTAAATAAAAACATGTTTATTCTGCATATTAAAGACAATCTATTTAAGGTTGGTGCAACTTATAATTGGAAAATAAATGAACCTATTAAAACAGAAGAAGGTAGAAATGAATTGATTGAAAAATTAAATAAGTTTGCTGAGTTTGAGTATGAAGTTGTAGAGCACCAAGCAGGAATTAGACCTACAGTTATGGATAGACGTCCTTTAATTGGAACACATCCAAACTATCCTAAGCTTCATATATTTAATGGATTAGGAACTAAAGGTGTGATGATTGCCCCATTTTATTCAAATACCTTAATTCAAAACCTAATTAATGGTCAGGTATTAGACAAAGAAACTAATATCACTAGATATACAAAATATTTAGCTTAAATTTGTAGCAATTAATAATAACATTATAAAAAATATAATATGTATCCACCAGAATTAACAGCACCAATGGCTGCTGAATTGAATAACGCAGGGTTTGAAAGTTTATCTACTCCCGATCAAGTTGACGCTATTTTAAATAGTGGAGCTGAAGAAACTGTTTTAGTTGTAATCAACTCTGTTTGTGGTTGTGCAGCAGGTAGTTTAAGACCAGGTGTAATCAAATCTTCTTCTCACTCAAAAACACCAACTAAATTAGTTACTGTTTTTGCAGGTGTTGACGGAGAAGCGGTTAACCAAGCAAGAAAATATACATTACCTTATCCAGCATCTTCTCCATCGGTTGGTTTATTTAAAAATGGAACTTTAGTTCACTTTTTAGAAAGACACCATATTGAAGGAAGATCAGCTGATATGATTGCTGAAAATTTAGCGGATGCTTTTGATGAGTATTGCTAATTAATTACAACGATTAGAATTTATAGTACTAAAAGGAGAAAATAAAATTTTCTCCTTTTTTATTTTTTAAGATTATGAAAAAAGCATATTTAATATTTTTTGGCATTTCTGTTGTCATGGGTCTACTATTATATTTTTATCCTGCTGATATTTTTGAAGCCAACACCACATATACTGATGGTGATTTAACTAAAGAAGTGACACTAAAACAACTTGTATTTCAAAACACTTGGCCTGATAGTTTAGACACTATCCAAAATCAATCTGTTAACCCAACAATTAAAGGTTGGATCATGTTATTAATTTGCTTTATCGGAATTCCTGGCTTAATGGCTTGGCGTAGTACATTAACAAAATATAACCGTAAAACTGGTGAACAAGAAAAAAGTATTTATGATAAATTGAAAGATTAAAATTTTATAAGAGGTTCAAAGTATCAGTTCGAGTATTTCAATAAGAAATTGAAATGTATCGAGACAGAGTAACACAATTTTTGCGATAAGGATTATAGTAATAATTTTAAACTACTAGAATTTATTATAGCGGTGAGTGACTTTAGTAATCACCTTTCTAAATTATTAAATTTTAACGAAAAACATGATTCTATATCCATCTCTTTAGTGACTTTAAAAATTGCCTAATCATGACTTTTATCATTTTTTTTAAAAAAGTAACGTTTTCTTATTTAGATTAATTATAAATAATCTATATTTGCATTCGTAAAAACGTTATTTATAATTAATCTAAATAAAGATAAGAAAATGAAAGTAATAAAAACTACAGTACTAATTTTAAGTGCAACCGCATTATTAGCTACATCTTGTAAGAAAAAAGGATGTACTGATTCAACAGCTATAAACTATTCATCAGAAGCAAAAAAAGATGATGGAAGTTGTACGTTTGCAGAACCAAATACGGATTTAAATGTACCAACTACCTATTCTTTTACCAGAAATGGGAATAGTACAGTGAGTTTTGGAGGGCAAACGGCTCGTATGAATATGCTTAGTGAAATGGTTACTAAAATGAAAACGGCTAACACAGCTGGTGTTGAAGTAACTGAAGCTGATTTACACAACATGTATGCAAATAATGGTTTTACTTGGACTGATACAGATGGTTTAGGATTAGCAACTACAACTAAACAATTAAAAAACAAAACGGGATATGCTTCAGCAGGTGGTTCAGCAGATGCTGGAATTCAAGCTATGTTTGAAGGATACATGACTTCTTTAGCAACAATAAGTGCAACAACTGTAACCGGAACAGAAAACGGAATGGCGGGTACTGCAGGTGTTTGGGCTAATGATGGCGTTAAAGGACCATATTTAATGGATACTGATGGTAAGGAGTATACTCAATTAATTGAAAAAGGATTGATGTGTGCTGTACTAATGAGTCAAGTGACTATTAATTATTTAGGTGGAATTTCTGGAGATGATAATATTGATATTGTAGCTGGAAAAGACTACACTAAAATGGAACACCATTGGGATGAAGCTTATGGTTACTTTACAGATGCTGTTGATTTTCCAACAAACGGAGCCGATAGATTTTGGGGTAAATATGCTAACGGTAGGGAATCAATTATTCAATCTGCATCAAAAATTAGTTTAGCATTTAGAACTGGTAGAACTGCCATTGTAAACAAAAACAATACTATAAGAGATGCACAAGTTTCTATCATTAGAAATGAATTAGAAAAGGTGGCAGCTGGAACAGCAATTCATTATTTAAATTCTGCTAAATCTAACATTGCAAGCAATGTAGCACGTAATCATTCTTTGTCTGAAGCATATGCATTTTTAGAAGGATTAAAATATGGATACAATGCAATCAACAACACAGGAATGACATCTTCTGAAATTGATACTGCATTAGGGCATTTTGGAGCTGATTTTAATACAGTAACATTAGCAGACTTAAATAACGCAATAGATTTAATTGCATCTAAAACTGGTTTAACTGCAGTAGCATCTACTCTGTAATCAGTTAAAATGATTTATTTCATACAGAAAACATAAATTAAAATGACCCAAAACTACTATAATGTGTAGTTTTGGGTTTTACGATTATAAAATAGCATGAAAACAAATAAATTAATAATAAATTCATTAATTATATTTTTAGGACTAGCAGTTCAATGTAAAGAAAAGCCTACAGAGAATTCTCCCGAAAAATATGATGCTTTAGTTATGACAACTAATGTTGCCACTAACTATATAGTTCCAGCTTATAATAATTATAAAACTGAAACAGTTACTTTATTGGATTTGGTGAATACATTTACAGTATCACCAAATGAGATTAATTTAACAAATTGTCAGAATCAATGGAAAGTAACTGCTTTAGCTTGGCAAACTATAGCCATGTTAGAATTTGGTCCTGCAGAAGGAATGAGTTTAAAAACACAGACCAACATTTTTCCGATTGACACTACATTAATTAAATCTAATATTTCATCTAATACTTACAACTTACAACTGCCTTCAAATTTTGATGCTAAAGGATTACAGTCATTAGACTACCTATTATTTTTGCCGACCATGACTAATGCTGACATAGTAGCCTATTACTCAAATACGCCTAACGCAAAAACTTATTTAATTTCGGTTTCTACTGAGTTAAACACGAATGCATCATCCGTTTATAACACTTGGAATTCGACTTATAAAACAGCATTCATAGGTAATATTGAAAGTAACGCAATTGGCACATCTGTAAGTAATATGATTAATGCCTTAAGCTTGCATTTTGAAGGTTTTGTTAGAAAAGGAAAAATTGGTATTCCATTAGGTGTTTTTAACGGAATATCTCAACAAATTATGCCTGGTCATGTGGAAGGATTTTACTCTGGTTATTCTGTTGATTTAGCGTTACATTCTATGCAATCGATAAAAAAATATCTCAATGGTGATTCTTTTTCTTCTACAACAAATGGTGAAGGCTTATCTGATTATTTAGATTTTGTAAAAGCTCAAAATAATGGTCTGGACTTATCTCTAGTGATAAATGATAAAATTGATTTAATTTCATCCAATTTAAATGTGTTAAGTCCAACAGTCAATGATGCTATTGCTAATAATAATGCAGCCGTTCATACTGTTTATCAATCTATGCAACAATTAGTGCCACTTATTAAGGTTGAAATGACTTCTAACTTAGGTGTATTAATTTCATACCAAGACAGTGATGGAGACTAATGAATAAGCTATTATTAATACTATTTGTTAGTGTTTCTACTTTGCTATTTGGGCAAGGTAATGGAGATATTACGCTAATTTTTCAAGATAAAAACACCAAGAATAATATCCCATTCACTAAACTGAAAGTTGTTGAAATCGATAATCCATTTATTACGAATATAAATGGAATTGTGAACATTTACAACTTAAATTATGGTACTTATTCTGTAAAATTAGATAGTAGTTTATATTTACCTTTTGACTATTCGTTTGAAATAGTAACTTCCAATCAAACTATAGTTTTTAAAACCACTAGTAAAATTAAACGACTTGAAACTGTTGAAGTTATTGAAGACGGTGGAAGTGGAAGTATTCGTAAAATGCGATCAATAGAGGGGGTTTTAATTAGTCAAGGTAAAAAAACTGAAGTGATAAGGGTTGATAAAATTGCTGGGAATAAGGCGGTAGGCTTAGGACGTCAAATCTATTCAAGAATCCCTGGTTTAAACATTTGGGAAAGTGATGGTGCTGGAATTCAATTAGGAATTGGAGGGAGAGGATTAAGTCCTACAAGAACATCAAATTACAATACACGACAAAATGGGTATGATATTAGCGCAGATGCTTTAGGTTACCCCGAAAGTTATTACACACCACCTACTGAAGCTATTGAAGAGATTCAATTGATAAGAGGAGCTGCCTCACTACAATTCGGACCACAATTTGGTGGCTTAATTAATTTTAAATTAAAACAAGGTGCTAAGAATAAGAAAATTGAAGTCGTAGCTAGACACACGGTTGGTTCTTTTGGTTTAAATAGTTCATTTTTAAGTATTGGAGGAAGTACACCTACCTTTAATTACTACGGCTATTATCAATACAAATTTGGAAACGACTGGAGACCAAATTCAAAATTTAATGTACATGCTGCAGGAATCTATCTATATAAGTATTTAACTGAAAAATTTAAAATCAGTTTAGACTTAACAAAGCAATATTATTTAACACAACAAGCAGGTGGCTTAACTGATTTACAATTCTCTTCAGATCCAACCCAATCAAATAGAGATAGAAATTGGTTTGAAGTGGATTGGAATTTAGCAGCTGTTCAATTTAATTATGAATTTAACACACGCACAAAAATAAATTCTCGCTTTTTTGGGTTGTTAGCTTCTCGAAAAGCTCTTGGATTTTTGGGTCAAATTACTAGAGTAGACCACCTAGAAGAACGAGATTTAATAAGTGGACAATTTAAGAATTTCGGGAATGAAACTCGTTTTTTAAACGTTTATAATTTTAAAAAACAAACGTGGGCTTATGTCCTTGGATTCAGATATTACAAAGGATACAATAAAGGTGAACAAGGTTTAGGGTCAAAAAGCAACTTACCCGACTTTACGTATAACAATCCTGATAATTTGGAAGGTTCTTCTTATGAATTTCCAAGTCAAAACATATCCTTATTCGCTGAACACATCTTTAATATTAATTCAAAATTTAGCATTACACCAGGTGTGAGATTTGAACATATTAAAACGATTGCTGATGGAAGTTATCGTACACAAATTGAAGACTTAGCTGGAAACATCATTTTTGACAGCACCTATTTAGACCAAAAAGAAAATCAACGCTCATTCATCATATCCGGTATCGGAGGTATGTTTAAAGTCAACGATAGTTTGGAGTTTTACGCCAACGTTTCACAAAATTATAGGAGTATTAATTTTACTGACATGCAAATTCAAAATCCTAATTTTAAAATTGACCCTAATTTAAAAGATGAAAAAGGATATAATTCTGATTTAGGATTTAGAGGCGGAATTAAAAACAAAATTAACTATGATGTGTCACTATTTGGACTCTATTATAGTAATAGAATTGGTACTACTATTGAAACAGACTCCGTGTTGTATAACACCTATCAATACCGAACAAACATTTCAGCCTCAATCACCACTGGAGTTGAGGCTATGGCCGAAATTAATCTATGGAAGTGGTTTGTGACTGATAGTTCAAATTTTGACTTAAGTTATTTTGTAAATGCGTCATACGTTTATTCTAAGTACATTAAATCTAAAGAATCAGCTTTTGAAAATAAAAATGTAGAATTAGTTCCTCCTTTTAATCTAAAAACAGGCTTTACAATTAGCTATAAATCCTTTTCAACATCTTTACAATATTCTTATACGTATCAACATTTTTCTGATGCTACAAATTCAATTCAGCAAGCAAATGCAGTAAACGGCCTCATACCAACTTATCAAATTCTTGACTTTTCATTAAAATATCGCTACAAATGGTTTACTGTTGAAAGTGGGATTAACAACTTAACCAATTCAAGTTATTTTACAAGACGTGCTACTGGTTATCCTGGACCAGGGATTATTCCATCATCTCCAAGAAATTTATACTTAACTTTACAATTAAAATTGTAAATGAACTTTGATGATATTTATATCAATTCCTATAATTCAATTATAAAAGTAATTAACTATTTAGTGGATTCTGATAAACGAATTTTCTATTTATATCTGATTTCTTCTACATTTTTAGCTTACTACGTTTATTACAAAACCAAAGAAAAAGTATCCTTCATTACTTACCTTTTTAACAAGAAAGTCTGGCTCAGTAGATCTTCAAGAATTGACTATAGTTTAATTTTTTTTAACAGTTTTGTAAAAGTCTTTTTACTCGGTTCATTCGTCTATTATGGTTTAAAACTAGCTTTCTTTACAGACGAATTTTTATCTCATACATTTGGGTTAGCTTCAAATTCAATGAGTAAGTTTGAAATCATGTTCTGGTTTACTATAAGTATTACAATTGTTAAAGATTTTACTTCTTATATTACTCATTTATTACAACATAAATTACCGTTTTTATGGGAGTTTCATAAAATTCACCACTCAGCAACTGTATTAAACCCTATTACACAATATAGAATTCACCCTTTTGAACTGGTCATCAACAACATGACCGCACTTATTGCATTTGGTTTAACTACCGGTTTATTTGATTACCTCAGCCTACATCAAATAAGTGAAATCGAATTCTTAGGCGCCAATGTATTTAGTTTTGTATTTCTGTTTTTTGGAGCAAATTTAAGACATTCACATGTTAAGTTAAACTACTTTAATTGGGTAGAAAGTATTTTCATTAGTCCTTTTCAACATCAAATTCACCATAGTAACAACCCACTTCACTATGACAAAAATTTAGGAGCAAAACTGGCTATTTGGGATTGGTTATTTGGCACATTACTTAAATCTAAGTCCATTAAAAAACTAAACTTTGGTTTAGGAAAAAATCAAGATATCCATTATAAATCATTTTTACAAAACTTGTATATGCCTTTTGTTACTATTTTTAGACGTACTAAAAAGAAAGATTAATTTTAGATTAAAAAAAACGGCATTAAATTAATTAATGCCGTTTTTTAATTCATAAATTATCTAACATAGAGTTGTCCTGGAATTTTTAGAACTGCACCATCATTCCCTATGGCCAAAATATAATAGTTAAAGACCGTTTTTTCAACATTATTACCTGACATATCAGTACCATTCCAGATAAAATTTTGGTCATTCGATTTAAAAACAGTTTGACCCAATTGATTTGTAATCGTAATCGAAAATTCTTCAATATTTAACGCATTTATCACAAACTCATCATTTACTCTATCACCATTTGGTGTAATTACATTTGGGATATTGTCAATAGATGCTGTAGATGTAATTTCGATTTGTTTTCTTTCTGTATATAACTTATTATCTTCTGAATTGATTGACAATTCAACTATGTAAGAACCAACTTTATTAAAAATATGGATAGGGTTTTCTTCATAAGAAACGGTACCATCACCAAAGTTCCAAGTGATTTTCTCAAAGTTTTGAGCATTTGCTCTAAACTCAAATTCAAATATGTTTTGAGTGGTAAGGAATTCAATTCTTCCAGTTGGAATAATTTTTTCCTTAAACGTTTCAATTTCATCAAATTCGTTAGGATTAGAAATAGTCTCTTCTGAAGATTTTTCTTCACCATTTATATTTTGTCCTTTATTATTTTCTTCTATACTTTCGGCAACAACGGTATTAGAAACTTCAACAGGATCTGAAAAAGAGTTAGTCGCTTCAGTAGTACTATTTTCTACAGGGTTTATAGCTTCAGTATTTGACAATTGATGTATAATTTCAGCTTTATTTTCCGAAATAACAGGATCATTTTTTTCTGCAATAATAACCGTAGTAGTTGTTGAATTTTTATTTTCTAATTCAACATTTACTATATTATCATGCTCTGAATGAATTGGGTTTTCAATGGTTTCAACAATTTGTTTTGTTGGTTCATTAAAATTACCTATAAAATAAGCTGTCACCCCAACAGTTACGGCAGAGACTCCTATAATCAAAGCTTTTACTCCAAGTCCAACACCAGAACTTACAGCTGCATTTGAAGAAATTCCGTTAGAAATATTAGCCCATAAATCTGGTTTTACATTTCCTTCAAAACTTTCAAATTTATCTTTGAATAATTTTTCTATGTTTAAATTATCTTTCACCTTCTTCTACTATATTTTTTTTCACTAATAAATCACGTAGCAATTTTCTAGCTCGTGAGTATTGTGACTTTGATGTACTTTCTGTTATATTCAATTTCTCAGCAATTTCTCTATGGGAATAACCTTCTATTGCAAAAAGATTAAACACCATTTGGTATCCTGCTGGTATGGTTTTAATAACTGCCAATAAATCATTAGCATTCAATTCTTCAATGATGAACGTTTTATGTTCAAGTAAATAACCTACAGAATCCACATCAACATTTTGCTGGTGTTTTTTGTTCTTTCTGTAGCTATCTAGAGCCGTATTTACTACAATACGCCTAACCCAACCTTCCAATGAACCTTTTTTTTCATAGTTAGTAAGTTTTCCAAAAATTTTTATAAAGGCATCTTGCATTACATCTTGTGCTTCTTCATAATCTTTAGCGTAACGTAGGCATACACCCATCATTTTACCAGCAAATTTTTCATAGAACGTTTTCTGAGCTAGCGAATTTCCAGAAGCACACTTTTTAATTAAGCTTTCTTCAGTCATTTTACCTTTTCAATATTAAGACTTAAAAGTACATATAAAAGTTGCATTTGAAATTAAATAAATATAAATTAGAGCTCTTGTAATATATAACTTGACTTTAAGTATTCTAATAATACCTATGAAAAACATATTTCTATTACTGATTATCTTAACACTAAACAGTTCAATTTCAATTGCCAAAGATAAAAATTTAAAATCTGGAACTTGGAGAACTGAGTTTAAATTAAACAATAAAGCCAGTCTACCTTTCACTATAGAATATAATAAAAAGACAAATAGTATCGTATTAATTAACGCTTCAGAGCGAATTCCATTAAAAAATGTTCAAATTAAGAATGATATAATCACTGTTAAATTTCCAATATTCAACTCAGAAATTAAAGGTAAAATTATGTCTAAAAAAAGAATAGAAGGATTTTGGCATAATTATTCGAGAGGTAAAGACTATAAAATCCCATTTATTTCTATTTGTAATTCAAAATCTAGATTTGATAAGGCTCAAACCAATTCCGCTAAATTTGAAGGTAAATGGGAAGTAACTTTTGATTATAATGAAAGTAAAGATAAAGCGATTGGGCTATTCGAGAATGTAAAAGGTAGTATGCATGGCACTTTTTTAACAGAAACTGGTGATTATAGATTTTTGGAAGGCGTTAGTAATGGAAATTCTTTATAATTATCTTGTTTTGATGGGAGTCATGCCTTTTTATTCACGTCAGAATTGAGAAACGACACGTTATGGGGTGAATTCTATTCAGGGACTCATTATAAAACCAATTGGTTTGCCGTTAAAAATGAGAGTTTTGAATTACGTGATCCTGAAAAACTAACCTATTTAGTGAATGATGATCCTATTGAATTTAAGTTAGCAAATATTGCCGGTGACCATTATTCTTTTCCAAATAAATCAACTGAGAACAAAGTAGTACTAATTCAAATAATGGGAACATGGTGCCCTAATTGTATGGATGAAACAAATTATTTAATTGACTTGTATGCAAAACACAAAAATGATATTGAAATAATTGGTATTGGTTTTGAAGTTGGAAAAACTGAGGAAGCCAAACGTAATACAATTTTAAAGTACAAGAATTATATGAATATAAAATACCCTTTATTAGTTGGTGGAAGCGCTTGTAAACCATGTGCGGTTGAAGTTTTTCCAATGTTAAATAATATCATGTCTTTTCCGACATTACTTATTATTGATAAAAAAGGTGAAGTACGAAAAATACACACCGGTTTTTCTGGTCCAAGTACTGGTAAATATTATACTGATTATGTGACTCACACTGATCAATTTATTGAGAAATTGATAAAGAGTAGTCTGTTTTATAACTCTTTCTTAAAAACGCTTCAAAGCACTAATATGTGAGCATGTGTTGACGTATTAATTCATCCTTGACTAAGTTTCTTCATTCAACGGCATTTCTCTATAAAAATATACATGCATATAAAAGCCTCACTAATAGGTGAAGCTTTTTATTTAAGTGGTCCATATTTTTTGCATTGCGTGTTTTATCAGTTACTTTAATACCTAAAGCACCACAATCATTTACATATTCTGAAAAACTTGAATTCACGAAGTCTGTAGCCCAAACATCAAATTCACCTGCTCGTTGCTCTTTCGATATTTTTCCTAATTCATTATTATTTTAAATAATTGAATTGCCATATTATTTTCTTTTTAATTTTAAAATATTATTAGTTTGAAAAGGAGGTATTTCCATTTCAAATTCACTATAAATTTTTTTAGGTATTCCAAGATCAGCTATGTATATTTCGGTATTTAAGTCTAAATTATATAATATATCTTTTGGAGCAGCTAATGTTATTACTTTGTCCGCTTTGAAGTAGATCTCTTCAATATTACCTAAAAAACCTGTAGGAATATCTAGTGCGATTTTTAAAGCTGAACTTTTGTTTGCAGCTTCAACCCTCAGAGCAAATTTTTCGTCAATTGGCAAACGTTGAGAAAAACCTAAATAAGCATCTACCCATACATCTGGATTTTCAATACTTGTTGATTTTACACCAAAATCTATAGCCCTTTTAAACTGTTTTTTTGGTAATTCTTTTGTTATTTCTACGGGTATATCTAAATATACATCATACCCCCAAGCTACTAATCTTCTTGCTGCTACAAGTCCACCGCCTCCGTTATTTCCATTACCAACTCCAATTAGAATAACTTGGTTTAATTCTGAGCTATTTCCAATTAAATTTGCAAGTTGTAGACCTGCATTTTCCATCATTAACTCAATAGGTAAATTATAATTTTCTACTGCATAATAATCCATTTCACGAAAACGTTCAAGGTCTAATGCTTTTTCTTTAGAGTAAGTAATTTCTATATAATTCATTTATCAAATATTTATTCACTAAAATTATGTAACTGTTCTTCCCAAGAGTATACCTTAAATTTTATTTTATAACCTTTAGTATTTACATTTAACTGTTTGTTTAAAATTATTCTAATACCATTAAGACCTCCAAAATCTTTTAGAAACCATTTAAACAAAGATGTTACATAAATTTTCTTATTCTCAGTGTCAATTTCTGTATCTATTTCCAAAAAAGCTAGTGTTGCTGTATCTAATTGTTCATTAATCCTATCTACTGAATAAAAGGCAATAGGAGGGCAACTTTTAGCACCACAATTCAATGCAAAATGAATTCGATAATCAATAGTCTTAACAATTAATTTTTTAATGAACTCGGGAGCAAACATATTTGGTAAATACCCTAAAGAATATTTATAGCGAAATCGCCTTAAGATTCCGTGTTCAATATCATCTAAACTAAAATATTTCCCTGCTATAACTATCTCTTTTTCTTTATAAACTTTAGGTTTTACAAGGTTTTTACTAATCCTTAATATTTGAAAATAAGCATTGTAAATGTTTATCCAAAATGCTTTTTTGCGTTCATCTGTATTAAGTTCTTCTTGTAATTGTGTAAATTGGAAATGTTCTAATTCATTTACTAAATCATTTACAGGTTCTTGCTGCTTTACAGCAAGTAATAACTTTTCAGAGATGGTATTTGCGTTTTCAGACTTCATTAATTATATTAGTTGGTTTAATGGACGACTATTCATATTTTTAAATGTTTTTGCCTTATCCCTACTGCTTTTATTGAATAAAATAAGAGTATGAACAGTGAAATACCGACAATTATAACACCAATTGTTAAAAATGTTTTTGGTATGCTTTCCGATAATGAGAATATAGATTTAATTATACCAGACATCAAAAACAACAATACACCAATATATTGAAAAACAATAGATATACTTACCCTTTTTAACTGCGACAACTTTAACTCAATAATTTCTGAATTCTTAACGTCATTATTCAATTGCGTAATCTCACTATTTAACGCCAGCATAATATTAGAGGTTGAAAGAATTATCAGTCCTACCCCAGGAATAATTGTCATTGGTAAATACCAGTCCATATAATTATGCTTTTTTGTTTCTTAAATTCTATTTTCCTTTCTCAACTAGATCATTATATTATCTGACAATAAATTTTCTATTCCTAGACGATTCACTTTTTTCACTCCAAATTCTCTAAGAACCACAATTGCGTATAATTCAAAATAAGTAAAAAAACAATTGCGTCTAAGTTCATAATGACTACGCCAAAATCTGGTAACGCCAACGTTACAATTACTCATCAAGTTTAGTTGTTTAATTTCCAATTTTATGTCAAAAAATAGACATATGGAAATATAAGATACAAAAAAAGCCTCACTATAAGTGAAGCTTTTTTTATTTAAGCGGTCCGGACGAGACTCGAACTCGCGACCTTCGCCGTGACAGGGCGACATTCTAACCAACTGAACTACCGGACCGTGATTATTTAAAATCAATCCCAATTTCTTAGGTGCGACAAAATTAACCATTCTATTTGGTTAAACAATGAATTTTTCAAATTAATATTTACAAACTGTAATAATTAAAATTATTAAGGCATAAAAAAAGCTTCACTATTAAGTGAAGCTTTTTTTATTTAAGCGGTCCGGACGAGACTCGAACTCGCGACCTTCGCCGTGACAGGGCGACATTCTAACCAACTGAACTACCGGACCGTGATTATTTAAAATCAATCCCCAATTTCTTAGGTGCGACAAAATTAGCTATTCTATTTGGGTAAACAATGAGTTTTTGAAGAAAACTTTCATTTATTTTTCGCTTTTTTTATAACCTATTAATTATCAGCGAATTTTAGAACGTTTAATTAAGTACTGTTGTAATACAAAATCAATAGGTTCGTTAATATCTACATCAATAAAGTCTATTTTGAATTGAGAACACTTCAATTTCAATTCAGAAATATAGGATTCCATCTTAGCTTTGTACTGATTTTTAATCTCTGAAGGTTGTAACTTCAATTTTTGACCCGTTTCTAAATCTATAAACGCTGTTGGTTTATTTGGAAAATTAAATTCTAACTCCTTATTCTTATCTAAAACATTAAATAAGATAACCTCATGTTTGTTATGACGTAAATGTAAAAACGCATCCGACAAATGGTCTATTGAATGGTTTGTAAAAAAATCAGAAAATAAAACCACGACTGATCGCTTATGTGAATTTTCAGCAATCTCGTGTAAAACCTCAGTGAAATTTGTTTCTCTATTTAAATTGTCAGCTTGACCATTCATCAAATGTTCTAATTCAACATACATCTGTTTTAAATGCGTAGCGGACGTTTTAATTGCTGTTTCCGCTATTATTTTATTATCAAAGATCGTAAGTCCAACTCCTTCTCTTTGTTTTTTCAATAGTTCAATTAGAGATGCAATAGCATACACACTAAAACCAAGTTTATTTAATGTATTGGTTTTATCAATTTTTGGAAAATACATAGATGAAGAGGCATCTAAAACAAAACGGCATCTTAAGTTAGTTTCTTCTTCAAATCGTTTCACAAATAACTTATCAGTTCGAGCAAACAACTTCCAATCAATGTATTTTGTGCTCTCTCCTTTATTATATAATCTATGCTCAGCAAATTCTACAGAAAAACCATGATATGGCGATTTATGAAGACCCGTGATAAAACCTTCAACCACTTGTTTTGCTAGAAATTCAATATTTCCAAACTTAGCTAATTCTTGTATGTCAATTTTTCCGTACAACTTTATTTTTTTGTGACAAGGTAAGGGCTAAAATTCAAATATCAAAAAACAAGAAACAAAACTTTCAATCAAAAATAATAATTACAACTAAAAACAAATGACTAACTTAGTTGAGCAAAATGAAAACTGAAAAAGAAAAACGTATTTGTTTGTCCTGTGAAACTGAAATTTTTGGTAGAATAGACAAAAAATATTGTTCTGATTATTGTAGAAATGATCAACACAATAAAAACAATCGTGATGCGACAAGTTATATGCGTAATGTAAATAATATATTACGTAAAAACCGTAGAATTTTAGAACGTCTTAATCCAAAAGGAAAATCAAAGATTAAAGAAACAACCTTAATGGAAGAAGGGTTTAATTTTGCCTATCACACTAATGTTTATAAAACTCAAAAAGGAGGAACTTATTACTTTTGCTATGATCATGGATATATTAAATATGATGATGGTTGGCTAGCTTTAGTAATTAAACAAGACTACGTTAAGTAATGATTCGCACACTTATAAATAGTATTTTTATTTTTCCTGTCAAGGTATACCAATGGATAATTTCTCCAATTTTACCAAGCGCTTGCAGATACACTCCTACATGCTCAAATTATACCATTGAAGCCATTAGGGAATGGGGGCCATTAAAAGGCGGATGGTTAGGGATAAAAAGAATTGCATCTTGCAATCCTTGGGGAGGAACAGGTGAAGATCCTGTTCCTAAAAAACATCATTCATGTCATAACCCTGAACATAAGCATTAAGATTCATTCGATTTTAATGAATTAATTGCTACTGAATTAAAAAGTAATATTGTCTAATTTTATACGAAATATCTCTTTTGTGACATCCAGTACCATAAATGAATTCGATTCCCTTTATCTTTGTATAAAACTAAAAAATGCCAACAATACAATTAACAACAGAACAATTCAAATCGGATGTTTTTGACTTTACTACAGAAAAAGAGTGGAAATTCAAAGGTGATTTACCTGCTATTATTGATTTTTATGCTGATTGGTGTGGACCTTGTAAAATGGTTGCTCCAATTTTAGAAGATTTGTCAGAAGAGTATAAAGACAAAATAGTTATTTACAAAGTTGATACTGAAGTAGAGCAAGAATTATCTGCAGCTTTTCAAATTAGAAGCATTCCTTCTATGTTATTTATCCCTATGGATAAACAGCCTATGATGCAAGCTGGTGCTTTACCTAAAGAAAATTTAATAGAAGTGATTGAAAAAGAATTAGTGAACTAAAATTATATTTATAATTACCCTTGGTGTTTAAGTTTAAACTTCAAGGGTTTTTTATTTTATCGAAACAGTTGTAAATCACCTTGAAATGTTTTTGATTCTCCACCTTCAACACCTAATTTCAGAATTACAAAATAAGTTCCATTTGAACATTTTATTCCAGCATGATTTCTTCCATCCCACCAGCCATTCAAGCCTGAAAATTGATAAACAACAGAGCCGTATCTATTGTAAATTGTACAATTTAGACTTTCGTATCCGGTTGTTCTAATAGTAAAAAAATCATTTACACCATCATTATTTGGTGTAAATACATTAGGAATCTCAACACTATCTTGAGAGAAAGAAGCTGAAGCACTAAATATTAAAACAAATATGACTACTAATTTTTTCATATAACTAATTATAAAGGTAGCGTTTATTTTTGAATTTTACTTATTCTTCTAATTCAAGATCTAATTTTTTTCCTTTATCAATAGCTTTTACACCATTTTTCATCCATAAAGGCATGGGCGCATCTAACAAATAGTAATCAAAAAATTGACGCATTCTAATACTTAAATCTCTACGGTTTGCATCTTTCATTAAATTATGCTGATCGCCATTATAGTTTAACATCCAAACTGGTTTATTTAATCTTCTTAACCCCATAAACATTTCTATTCCTTGATACCATGGCACTGCTCCATCTCCGTCATTATGCATAATAAGTAATGGTGTTTTTACATTTGGTAAACCAAATATTGGTGAGTTTTCAATATATAATTCTGGACATTCCCAAATTGTACATCCTATTCTACTTTGTGTACGTTCATATTGAAATTGACGACTCATTCCACTACCCCATCTGATTCCGCCATAAGCTGAAAACATGTTACTCACTGGAGCTCCAGCCATACCACAAGCATATTTATTAGTCATTGTAACTAATTGTGCTGTTTGATATCCACCCCAACTTTGACCCTGTAATGCCATTTTTGTTGTGTCTATCCAATCATATTTTTCAGTTAAATAATCTGTTCCACTTAAAATACAATCATAAGCAGATTTTGCTGGATGTCCTTCTGTATATAACACATCTGGAATAAATACAATGTATCCATTACTCACATACTCTGTAGCATAAATTATTGATGCCGTTGGTTTAGGAATGTAATGTCTATGGATATCATCAGCATATTTTTCATAAAAATAGATAATCATAGGATAATTTTTTGTTGAATCAAAATTTTCTGGTTTATACAACAATCCATCTAAGTCTAATCCTTTATAAGATTTCCAATTTACTTGTTCAACTGTTCCCCAGTTATACTCTTTTTGCTGTGGATTAGTTTCAGTCAGAGTTACTGTTTTTTTCAAATTTAGATCTGAAACTGATAATTCTGGATAATCCTTAAAATTCATTTTACGAAACAATACTTTGTCAGATTTCTTTGCTTTTATGAGGTAATTATAGGTGTGATTAGATTGTAAATAACGTTTAGATAAATCAGCTGGTTTCACATAAAACTCATCTTTAGTGGCTTTATCAACACCATGAAACAGATTATTATTTAGTAGAATGTACGTAGAATCTCTTTCAAAATTAGTTAACCTGTAAACCGTATTTGTTGTTTTTCCAATTTGATTTGTAATAGATTTGGTTACTTCAACTCCACTTGGATCAACTAACCAAATGTCAAATTCTGAATAGATCAATAATTTTTCTTTACCGTTTTCTTTTACCCAAGCCCCTTGTCCTAGAGGATACGGAATAAATGGATTCCCATTATTATCAGATGCAAAATTGGCAGTTATGGACTCCGTTAAATTATACTTTTTATTTTCTTTAATATTCTTAGCATACCATGTAGAATCAGTTCCCTTATACCACACAAAATAGTCTCCTGATGGGGATAATGATCCTCCAAATAATAAACTGTTATCAATTTCAGTTTGTGTTCCTTTTTCAACATCAATCAAATAATAATCTGATTTCCAAGGAAACGCCCAAGACTGTTCTCTTTGATGATTTTCATTTGCTATTCCTAATGCAAAATTACTATTAGAATGGTCAAAAAGTCTAACATTTGGTACTTCTAGTTTTGCCAATTGAACAAACTGTTTAGTGTTAAGATGGTACACCGCTAAATAATTTTTTCTGCGCTCCTGTTTTAATCTTTTTAATTGCATGGGTTGCAATTGTTTATCTGTCCATGACCAAACATCAACTTTTGATTTTTCATTTGCTAATAATGTATCTTCTGCTAGTTGTGTTACAATTTTATTAGTTCCAAAAAATATTTTTTTACCATTTTTTGAAAAGAATGGTTCCTTAAATTCAGAAACAGTCCATCCATTATTCATGTTCTGAATTGTAGAATCTATATAATATAATTGTGATGGTTCCTCTTGATTCCAGTACCCCAATTCAAAAACTTTAGTTTTGTTTGTATCGTTAGATTCTAAAAATACTAATTGAGTCCCTGCTTTATCAAAAACAATAGACTTGATAGCTAAACTATTCGTTGTAATGGTTTTAATATTACTTTCAAATTCTTTAAATAATGAAGTTTCATTCGTTCCTAAATCCAAAATTGACAGACTTAACGAATCAGATTTTCCTTTCAAACTTGTTACATACGCCAATTTTGTCCCTTTTTCATTAAAATAGTAATCTTTAACTTGATCAATTTCTTTTTTTTCTTTTGATAAGGGATTATACAAAACTAAAGTCGTTCCAGATGTTTTTTCTTTAGTACATTTATTACGTTTTTGTTTAAATTTACATCTATACACTTTACAATCTGGTCTTGTATCTATCGCCAATTGATAGGCTAACCAATCCCCTTCTTTAGCTAATTTATAAGATGTAATATCTGGAATTAATTCTGTTGAATCTCCATCCACCCAATAAATTCCTAAAGTATCTTTTGGAAATTTATCTTTTTTAACTTTATCTAATTTCAATTGTCTTAAACTATCAAATTGTGTTCCTATTTGATAGATTACAAATTTTTCATTGTCATGTATTTTTGCACTTTTTCCTCTTTCAATTGATTTTAAAACTGTTTTGTCAGTTTTTTGAATGAAGAGTGTCCCATCTCCTTTATGCGGGTTTATCGAATACACTATAAACGACCCTTTTGGTGAAAATAAAGTAGATTTTATTGAATTCCACCATCATAAGCTTTATAATCAACTTTCAGTTTATCTTGAGCAAAATTGGTAACAGGAATAAGTAGCATTACAAGTACTACTTTAGTGTAAAATGAGTAGAATTTAATTTTCATAAGTCTCAAATTTATGAAATAACTTGGGAATTAACCTTCTATGTGAGATTAATTAAAATAGATTTGTAAATTAAAGATGAAATTTGTATTAAACTTCTCCTTCCACTATTTGAATTTGCCCATCTAAATGTTTAATATAACCCATATCGTATATCATTTTATAAATATCACCTCTTGGACTATTATAAGTATGTGTGTGATATTTATCAACAAAACCATGAGCTTGAGCTATTTGCATTGAAAAAGGAGAACTTCTATAAATTTTATAAAGTTGACCTAAAACCACCCAATTCTTTCTTAACGTTTTATTCAAACTTGTTAATTGTATTTCCTTTTCTTTATTTCTAACATTATGAAAGCTATTTTTACATTTTGTTGAGCAAAATTTTTGGTTTGATCTTCCTTCAAAATCATTTTTACATGATATACAATTATTCATAATGTTTAGATTAAACTAGTAAGTTAACAAATTTATATAAAAATAACATGGATTAGTCTATCAAAAACACAAGTTAGTAACACTTTAATGTTTAATAATTCACGCTTACTTAACCTAAATTTTTAAAACCAACTAATACTAACCCCTACTGAAAATAAATTTAATTTTGAACTGTTCTCATTTTCAAGTAACAGGGCTAAATCATAATACCCAAAGAGCATAATATTATTCATTCCTATACGAACGGTTGGGCCATAATGAAGTGGATTAATATCTATAAAATTATAATTAATATATTTTTGATTTCCTATTTTCCACTTATGTTGTTTTCCAACGGTATAGCCAATTTTAAACCCAGGATAAAATTTAAATTTAGGCCTTTCTTTTTGCGAACGAATTCTAAATTCAAACGGAATTTCAAGATTATTGAATACTGTTTTATTAATCCATCTATCTTCAGTTAATTGAGGTACTAGCTTAGTAGATTCTTTAGAACTTGAATTCAATGGTGGCTGAACGTTTAACATACCATCATGTCTAATACTAAAATGAGTATATCCAAAACCAATTCCAATTCCAAATCTAGATGTTTTTGAAAATGGAATATCATACATAATGTGAATACCATGTCCAATAGAATAAAATTTTGTTTTAACCGAATTAATATCTCCTATCCATGAATCATAATGGAAGTTAGTATTAAATCTATCAAATTTTTCTGCTGAAGTTTCAGTTGGCGCATTTAAAGTATAAAAGCGCATTATTCCAGGACGTCTTTTTTTGTAAAACGGTTTTTCATGGCTTTCCTCTTGCGCAAAACTACTTCCAGCACAAATTATAAGTAACGAAAAAATTATTTTTTTAAACATAATATTTATTTTGAGCTAATACTTTTCTCCCATTCCCAAGAATGTTTTAATGAATCGGCTAATGTGTATTGACAATGCCAGTTCAATATGTCATTTGCTTTTGAGGCATCTGCATATATTTGTTCTACATCTCCTTCACGTTTTGGTCCAACACTATAATTTACGGTCTCATTATTTACCTTTTCAAACGTAGTTATTACTTCCAAAACTGAACTTCCACTACCTGTTCCTATATTAAACGTGTCAACAATTGGTTCAGTTTTTTTGCTTAACCATTCCAATGCTTTCACATGTGCGTTAGCCAAATCTACTACATGAATATAGTCTCTAACGCAAGTACCATCTACCGTATTTTTATAATCATCTCCATATACAGTTAAAACATCTCTAATACCGTTTACAGTTTGAGTTAAGTAGGGTAATAAATTATTAGGAATACCTTGTGGTAATTCTCCTAAAGTGGCAGAAGGATGAGCTCCTACAGGATTAAAATATCTTAGTAAAACGGCTTGTAAATTATCAGAAGCTTTATAAGTATGATTTATAATTTTTTCACAAATTAATTTAGTCTCCCCATAGGGAGAAGTAGCTGTTTGTAATTTTGTATTTTCCGTTACAACTGGAGAATCTGGTTCACCATATACTGTACAAGAAGAAGAAAATACTAAGTTTTTCACCTTGTGTTTTTCCATTAGTTCTAACAAGACTACTAATGAACCTACATTATTTTTGTAGTACATTAATGGCAAATTTACAGATTCACCTACGGCTTTATAAGCTGCAAAATGAATAACTCCATTTAAATCTGGATGATCAGTAAATATTTTCTCCATTTGTGTGGAGTCATTACAGTCAATTTTATAAAATGGAATAGTGTAATTTGTGAGGGCATTAATTCTATCTAAAATAAATCGTTTAGAATTTCTAAAATCATCTACAATAATTGGAGAGAATCCAGCCTTTACGAGTTCAACCACTGTATGTGAACCAATATAACCCGCACCACCTGTCACTAATATTTTTTTACTCATAACTTGTAATATATAACTACAATATTACAATTTATTTTCGAGTGCTTTTATCAGTTGAACCGTTTATATTTTCAAAATTTCATTTAAAAACAATAAAAAATTCCTGACCTAAAAAAGGTTGGAGAAAAACTCCAACCTTTTACCCAAAATCTATGAATGAATTAGCTTCCTAATTCGAAATAGTATAATGAAATAACCGTGCCAGAATTGTTTTATTGTTACAGGTAGACGGTTAATTGGTTGTTTTAACATTTGTTAACTTCTGAACAAAATGAATACGCTTCTAAAATTGTCTGAATAAAATCTCAAATAAATGATTAAATTTGTTATTCCAGAAAAGGTAAGTCACACATAGTATACAAAATTAGAAAATGAGTAAAACAGACGATTTCAAACAACATATTACAGACGGTTATACATTTAAAGGCGATAGTTTAATTATTGGAGCTGCTATGTTAGATGGCGAACCAATTACAGGTGCTCAAGTTAAAATTCCGTTAAAAACGTTAAACAGACATGGTTTAATTGCTGGTGCAACTGGAACAGGTAAAACTAAAACATTACAAGTTTTGGCTGAACAAATGGCCATGAAAGGTATTCCAACTTTATTGATGGATATTAAAGGAGACTTAAGTGGGCTAGCTCAACCAGGTACTTTAAATGATCACATCACATGGCGTCAAGGTGCTATTGGGGTTGAATATACTCCAGAAAAAATGTTAGTTGAGTTGTTAACTATTTCTGACGAAAAAGGGGCAAGAATGCGTGCAACGGTTTCTGAGTTTGGACCAACATTACTGGGAAAAATGCTAGAGTTAAATGATACGCAAGAAGGTATTTTAGCTATCCTATTTCAATATTGTGATGACAACGATTTACCATTATTAGATTTAAAAGATTTAAGAAAATCTCTACAATTTATAATGGAAGAGGGGAAAAAAGAAATCACCAAAGAATACGGACGTGTATCGTCTGCTTCTGTTGGAACCATTATGCGTAAGATTGTAGCCCTAGAACAACAAGGTGCAAAAAAGTTTTTTGGTGAACGCTCGTTTGACGTTCAAGATTTATTATTTACCAATAAAAAAGGAAGGGGACAAGTGTCCATTATTCAATTAGCAGATATTCAATCCAAACCAAAATTATTTTCAACGTTTATGTTGAGTCTAATGGCAGAAATATATGAAACATTTCCTGAATCTGGTGACAGCGATAAACCAAAACTATGTATTTTTATTGATGAAGCTCACTTAATGTTTAAAGAAGCATCTGATGCTTTATTAGATCAGATTGAGATTATAATTAAACTAATTCGTTCAAAAGGTGTAGGTATTTACTTTTGTACACAATTACCAACAGATATTCCTGATGAAGTATTAAGTCAGTTAGGTTTAAAAGTACAACATGCCTTAAGAGCATTTACGGCTAAAGATAGAAAAGCAATTAAAAAAACAGCTGAAAACTATCCAATTTCTGATTTTTACGACACAGATCAAATCATAACAGAACTTGGTATTGGTGAAGCTTTAATTACAGGTTTAAATGAAAAAGGTATTCCAACACCTTTAGCGGCTACATTATTGCAAGCTCCTAAAACTAGAATGGATGTCTTAACTAAAAAAGAAATTGACGACATAGTTGATTTTTCTACATTGAGTGAAAAGTATAATAAAGAAATTGACAGAGAATCTGCTTACGAAATTTTGAATGATAAAATTGAACGTATCCAAGATGAAAAATTTAGAGAAGAAAGACAAAAACAACAAGATAAAGAAGATGCAGCTTTAGAAAAAAAACGTTCCACTAAATCTAGAGGTAGAGTTGGTCGTCCAAGAAAATCTGAAACTGTCTTGTCCTGAAATAGCTATACAACTAAATTATAGTTGTAATGGATAAAAAGAAGAAAAAAAGAGTAGTATTACCTTTTGCTTTAAAGGAAAAAATCATATCCGATTTAGATAATGGGATA